>Ga0334722_10000118_pt1 | contig 116226 bp, 97 predicted proteins | sample C3_bottom_MG_FD_207210 | JGI IMG/M metagenome (GOLD analysis project Ga0334722, IMG submission 207210) | Sediment microbial communities from Yellowstone Lake, YNP, Wyoming, USA - C3_bottom | ecosystem: Environmental > Aquatic > Freshwater > Lake > Sediment | place: USA: Wyoming | collected...
AATCAATGAGAAAGATTAGAGCTGTTGACAAACACAAAGCATCATGACATATTAGCACCACTCAGCGTCACATCGCGGGGTGGCCGAAATCACCGGAATAGATGGCCGATTTCGCCGGAATCCGGACATGGTCCTCGGAGAGTACGGCGGAGACACAGACAAAGCCAGGAAAGAATACAAAAAGCGGATATACGCAGAGATTGCAAAGGGGATTGACGTAAAGGAGAGCATTCTGGGTCAAAGCATACTGGGTGGTGAAGACTTCATTGCATGGGTAAAAGAGAACTACATCGACACAGGAAAAGACCGGGAACGACCGTCAGTCGCAGTTATTCACCGGTATAGATCAAAAGATGAGATACTCCAATCAGTAAAGCGCGAGACTGGGAAAAGCATAGAAGCGATCCGGGTCGAGAAAGGCGAGCTAAATCAATAGGGTCAAATCTTACATGTTGACAAAGCATCCTCGTTTTGGTAAGGTTGGCCATGGCCCGTCCCCTCCGCATCCAGTACCCCGGCGCAGTATATCACGTCACCTGCCGTGGGAATGATCGACAAGACGTCTTTCGGGACGATGAAGACCGGAAGCGATTCCTCCAGATGCTGATCCAATCACTCAATATCTATTCGGTCAAGCTCTATAGTTACGTCCTTATGACCAACCACATCCATTTGCTCATCGAGACCCCCAAGGGCAACCTCGCAGAATTTATGCGCAAATTCAACATAACCTACACCGGCTACTACAACAGGCGGCATAGCCGCGTCGGCCATCTCTATCAGGGCAGGTACAAAAGCATTCTCGTGGATAAAGACAGCTACCTTTCAGTCCTTTCCCGATACATCCATTTAAACCCCGTCAAGATAAAGGCCATGAAAAAAGCACCGGACAAGGAAAAGCTAAAGTACCTTGTCCGCTATCCTTGGAGCAGTCTGCCGGGATTCATCAGCAAACGAAAAAAAGAATGGTATCTCGATTATGCCATGGTCCTTGGAGAGTACGGCGGAGACACGGACAAAGCCAGGAAAGAATACAAAAAGCGGATATACGCCGAGATTGCAGAGGGGATTGACGTAAAGGAGAGCATTCTGGGTCAAAGCATACTGGGTGGTGAAGCCTTCATTGCATGGGTAAAAGAGAACTACATCGACACAGGAAAAGACCGGGAACGACCTTCTGTCGCAGTTATTCACCGGTATAGATCAAAAGATGAGATACTCCAATCGGTAAAGCGCGAGACTGGAAAAAGCATAGAAGCGATCCGGGTCGAGAAAGGCGAACTACGCCAACTCGTGATGGAGGTTCTGTATCGAGTGGGAGGATTGAAGGGACCCGCGATTGGCCTGATTTTCGGGATAGATTACGGAACAGTTAGTCAGGAACGTAAGCGGTTTCGGGAAAAGCTGCCCGTAAATAGAAAGCTCAGGGCATTGATGAGCCGGATAGAAAACAAATTGTCATCAAATGAGATTTGACCCTCTGGCCCCTCTCTGGCCCCTCTGGCCCCCTCTATAGCCTGTTAATTCATCACATCTGTGTTCCACAGTATTGCTTCGACAATTTATTGCAAAAGTCGTAGTATAACTAAGGAGCAAGAATGCTGATTCTTGCTCGGCTGGGTCGTGTACCATGAAAACACTTATTTTCGGCCTGTCCATCATGGCCGTTGTATTTATTATTGCAAACTCACCGTATGACGGTGAACCCCGTGTTGAGCCCGGCGAAGTTTCCTCGGGCGTAAGCGTCCCCATACTGTTATATCATCGTCTGGGCCCCATTGTCGCTGACGGCATGACCATAACAACATCTGTTTTCGAATCCCATCTCAAATACCTCTCGGATAATGGTTATACGGTTGTTCCGTTGAGACTCCTCGTGGACTATTATCTTCATCAGGGTCCAAAGCCCCCGCAAAAATCGGTTGTCATCGTTGCCGATGACGGACACGAGTCGGTCTATCAATATATGCTTCCTTTGGTCAGGAAATACCGCATGCCGGTAACCCTTTTCCTTTACCCATCAGCCATATCAAACGCATCCTATGCCTTGACGTGGGAACAGCTCAAGGAATTGAAGAAAACGGGACTGTTTGATTTTCAGGGGCATACGTATTGGCACCCCAATTTTAAGAGGGATGAGGCGCGGATGCCCAGGACCGAATACGAGAAATCGGTCGATATGCAGCTGCGCAAATCGAAGGAGAAACTGGAGAAGGAACTGGGCGTACGCATAGACATGTTGGCATGGCCGTTCGGCATCTACAATGACTGGCTTATCGGAAAAGCGAGGGAAGCAGGGTATGTCGCCGCTTTTTCAATAGAGGCGCGCAATGCTACCGGGGGCGACATGATCATGAAACTGCCGCGGTATCTGTTGGAAAATGCGGACCAGGGCAAGGCGTTCGAAGGGATTGTCCGCGGGAAAACAGCGGAACGAAGGCCGGAACATAATAATTTAAAATGAAATCCGTGTCAGGATTTACCCCGTGTTGTTTTCGGCGGTTTATTTTGACATGTTGAACAGAAGTCCAGGAGTTGGATATGAAAGCGGAAATAAAAATAGAGATACTAATTCTTGTCGCACTGATCATGTTATCCCTTGCATGCGCGCCACGCATCAAGGGTATGAGCGGCAATGTCAGGGGGCACGTTATAGACTTCAACACAGGGGAACCGGTCAGCGGCGCGATGATAACAGAAGGCGCCATCGTAGTTCTAACCGACGCTGACGGCATGTTCACCGTCCAGGGGTCTGCGGACACGATCGGCGTCAGAGCTTACGGGTACGCAAGAGTCATGACACCGGTCCCGACGGCCCACAACTCGTCACCGTGGGAAATACGCTTGAAACCACATAAAGCAAAAGCCCTTTACCTGACGAATTACGGCATTGGCGACAGATCTATCAGGCGAAACGCACTTAAGCTGATACGCGAAACCGAAATCAATTCCCTGGTGATCGATGTAAAGGGCGACCGGGGCATGATAACATATCCAAGCGACGTTCCGCTCGCTTCCGAAATCGGCGCGCAAAAGCTGATCATCGTGAAAGATGCAAAAGATTTGCTGAACACCCTCCGGGAAAACGGCATCTATACCATTGCGCGGATCGTTGTATTCAAGGATGAAGTGCTCGGAACAGCCCGCCCCGATCTGGCGCTCAAAACCGCGGATGGGCAACTTTGGCGCGACAAGGAAGGTCTTGTTTGGGTGGATGCGTCGAATAAGGAGGTGTGGGCATATAATATCGATTTGGCCGAGGAAGCGGCAAGAAATGGTTTTGACGAGATACAATTCGATTATGTGCGCTTCCCTGATCAGAAAGGGCCCGTGTTCAGCATGAAGAACACGGAGGAGAACAGGGTGAACGCCATCGCGGGTTTCCTGCGAGAGGCGCGGGCAAGGCTGATTCGCTATAATGTCTTTTTATCCGCGGATATTTTCGGCTACGTCGCGTGGAACCTGAATGACACGATGATCGGCCAGCGCCTTGACAGCGTTGCGCTCTATGTGGATTATATTTCGCTGATGCTCTATCCGTCGGGTTTCCAGTTCGGGATACCGGGATACACCAATCCCGTTGAACACCCGTTCGAAATCATTTTCCGGACGCTCAAACGAGCGCAGGAGCGCACCGACATACCCGCCGTTCGGTTCAGGCCGTGGCTGCAAGGGTTCAGAGATTATGCATTCGACCGGCGCAACTTTTTCGGCCCGGAGATACGGATTCAAATCGATGCGGCGGAAACCTTCGGATCCGGCGGCTGGATGCTCTGGAACCCCAGAAACGCATATCTCTCGAATGGATTGAATAAAACCTCTCCGAATGAGCCCGTCATGAGCAAACGATGAAGCGTCGGCGATGGATCTACCACGCGATCATCATCTTCCTGACGGCTGCGGCATTGCCCTCGCTCATCCACGCCCAGCAGGATGCACCTTCGCTTGCGCAACGGCTCGACCCGATTGCCGATGCTGTGTTGAGAGCAATATCCGGCCGGAAGACCCCGGGCGCCGTGGTGCTGATCGGGCACGACGGAAAGGTGGTGTACCGGCATGCGTTCGGTTATCGTTCACAATCCCCGAAAAAGATCGTGATGACCGAAGATACAGTTTTTGATCTCGCATCCCTGACAAAACCGATCGCAACAGCCACCGCTGTGATGCAGCTCGCGGAGCAGGGCGCGCTGGACATTGACTCGCCGGTTTGCCGCTACTGGCCCGCGTTCGGCGCCAACGGCAAGACATCCATCACCATTCGGCAGCTGCTCACGCATTATTCAGGGCTCAGGCCCGACCTGCCGATGCGACCGTCATGGAGCGGTTATGACGCCGCCATGAGCAAGATTGTTTCAGAAAAGCCTGTTCTTCCTCCAGGCAGCGGATACATTTACAGCGACATAAATTTCGAAGTGTTGGGAGAGCTTGTTTTTCTGGTCTCGGGTCTGCCCCTGGACGAATACTGCGAAAAAAGCATATTCACGCCGCTCGGCATGAAGGACACGGGGTTTCAGCCTCCACCGGACCGGCAGCGGCGCATTGCGCCGACCGAATTCACGCGCACCGGGAAGGCCTGCGGAAAACCGCATGACCCCAGCTGTTTTCGCATGGGCGGAGTGGCGGGCCATGCCGGGCTGTTTTCCACCGCGGATGATCTCGCCGTTTTCGCTTCGATGCTTTTGAACAACGGCGAACTGAACGCAGTACCCGTGCTTACACGACATACCGTTGAAAAAATGACGTCGCCCCAATCGCCCGCGGGTCTGAAACAGCGGGGTCTGGGGTGGGATATCGAGCCACAAGGGGTTATGAACTGCGCCCCGTTTCCGCGATTACCTGCTTACGGCCACGTTGGATACACCGGCACAGCACTCTGGATAGACCCTCTCACAAAAACATTTGTGATTGTTCTGACCAACAGGGTTTACCCCGACGGCAGAGGCGACGTCCGGACGCTGCGCGCTGAAATAAAGGACGTCGTGGCGAAAGCCTTTGGTCCGCTTCCGGCGGAAAGCAGCGCGACGGCGCAAGGTGTTCTTTTCAGCGGCCGCACGGGAACGATGCAGGATAGGGCTGAACAACGGAGTGTATTGACCGGCATTGATGTCCTTTCCCGGGAAGAATTCTCGACTTTGTCCGGCCTGCGCATCGGGCTTATTACAAATCATACCGGCGTCGATTCCCGGGGACACAGGACCATCGACCTGCTTATCAGCGCTCCAACCGTGACACTTGTCGCACTTTTCAGTCCCGAACACGGACTGTCCGGCGCAGAGGATCATAAAGTTCCTTCGACAAGAGAGCCGGTTACCGGCCTGCCGGTTTACAGTTTATACGGCACAGAAACGCGCCCGACGGACAAGATGCTCGACGGGTTGGATGCGTTGGTATTCGACATCCAGGACGCAGGAGCGCGGTTCTACACTTACATCAGCACCATGGGATATGCAATGGAAGCCGCCGCGAAAAAGGACATCGCCTTTTATGTCCTGGACAGGCCGAATCCGATCAACGCGGTGCTCGTGCAGGGACCGGTCATGGACGATAATCTGAAGGGCTTTACCGGATACTTCCCCCTGGCAGTGCGGCATGGAATGACGGTGGGTGAGCTTGCCGGTATGTTCAATGCCGAGGCTGGGATCCATGCGGCGCTGCATGTTGTTCCGATGCAGGGATACCATCGATCTCTGTGGTATGATGAGACCGGCCTTCCCTGGGTGTCCCCTTCTCCGAACCTTCGCAGTCTTACGGAAGCAATACTCTATCCTGGTGTGGCCCTTGTTGAAGGGGCAAATGTCAGTGTCGGGAGGGGGACGGACACGCCTTTTGAAGTCTTGGGAGCGCCCTGGATTAGCAGCGAAAATCTTTCTAATTATTTAAATAATCGCGGAATTTGCGGAGTAAGATTTGAACCCACGGTGTTCACACCCCGATCGGACATCTACAGGGGAAAGACATGCCAAGGCATCATGATAACGGTGGTAGACCGGCAAGCGCTAGATGCAGCCTCTTTGGGCATAGGTCTTGTCGAAGCGCTTTACCGCCTGTATCCCCGATCATTCCGGATCGACGAAACACTTTCCCTCGTAGGATCAAGGGACGTGCTTGAGGCTATTAAACGCGGACACGATCCACGCTCCCTGCCGTATCTTTGGCAGCCATCTCTGGATAGGTTCCTTGAGACGCGATCAAAATATTTGCTCTACTAAATTACATATCGTCGCTTTTTCAGTCCTTGTTTTCCAGATCCATCAGCGCTTTTTTCAAGTCAGCCAGATCCTCGCCGGTGACATTCTTGTCGATGCCCTCTTTTACCCGGGCGCAGAACCCCCCCGCTGCCGCATCTACGGACTCAGCGCTGTTTATGCAGTCGCAGAATGAACTTACCTTGTTAACGTCTATGCATTTTTCAGGAATTGTTTTCATGGGTCATCTCCTTTAAGCAAACACTTCTCTTTTTAATTATACCAGACAGATATATAACAGACTATCGATCCATCGCTAAATCGCGAATCACGTTGCCATGTAGTTTGTTTTAAAAGCTGAGGATGTTACACTCGATCCCGTCTGATTCTTCTAAAGTACAACCTTCACGATGGTGTGCTTTAGTTTCAAATAATGTTAACTCGTTGATAAATAAACATCCGACTTTGCTGAATACCCTGAAAATACCCTGAAAAGCCTGCTGATTTCGCTTGCATTCTCAGCATTCGTAATATATTCTCTCAGCCACGTTTTGTTTTAGCGCTTAATTGATGTTTGAAAAACATTGTCACCTTGTGAGGCTTGTGATGGCATACTTCCTGCAAAGTCCGTCCGTCCGTCCGTCCGTCCATTAAATAACCCGACGCTGTCATTCCCAAGTTCTTCAATCAGGAATCCAGTTTGTTCAAATCATATCGTATCGCTGAACCCATGTATCCATAACGGATGCATGGGTTTTTTTACGTCTAGCAGTAGAAGTCAGCAGAGGCAGTAGTAGAACCGCATTCAAAGGAAGAGGGCCAAGCCTGTCGGACTTCTTGAGATAGAATTTCAATATGTTCCGAGAACAAGCCTCGCTGAGGATGCGATCAGAAAGGTGGTGATTGATATGGGTTAAAAAAATAGCATTTGATGTTTGGTGCAGTAAAAGGACGTTCGTTAGAAATCATAACCCCAACATTATGACTGGAGGAAATATCGTGAATTTAAACAGAGAAACTTTCATATCACTTATGCGTGGACTAAAATTAGCGCTACTCGCTAATATGCTCGTCATGGGACTCATGGTTGCAACTTCTGGAGCAGCAACCCCGACGTGCAGTTTGGTGACCGGTGGAACAAAGACCGTAACCACTACGATCAGTGTTCCTGGAAATTACTGTCTTTCCACCAAATTGACGTATACACCATCGACAGGTGATGCGATTGCGATTACAGCGGATAATGTTACCCTGGATCTTAGTGGATACAATGTTGTAAATTCGTCCGCAGGGGCGCGAAGTGGAGTATATGCATCGGATAAAAGCTTTATTATTGTGAAAAATGGCACAATTGACGGTTTTAACGACGGCGTGCTGCTTACAAAAGATAGCGTCGCAACAACCGGTCATATCATAGAAAATCTTCATATACTTAATTCTTCTAATGAAGGTATCGAGATGGAGTGTACCGGTGGTGTTATTCGTAACAACGTCATAATTTCATCCGGTGCGTATGGTATCATGCCCGGCGGTCCTGGAAATCGTATTCTCAACAATGAAATAATAGATTCGGGGGATACGGGCATCTGGGCGAATGGCAATAACTCACATTATGCTATTATAGAGGGTAACAAAATATCCAATACTAACACGATGGGGACGCAAGGCATTCGTGTATGCAGCAGCTACATGTTGGTCATTAACAACCGCATCACTAATATGGATACAGGCATTACGTTTTCCAACGCAGGCTCTGGAAGTGGAAAGTTTAGAGATAATATTACATCTGGTTGCACGGTTAGTTATGCTGTATCCCCACCATGGGTTGATGCAGGCAACAATCAATGATGGGCAACTAAATGCCTGCATGAGCGCTTTATCTTAAGACCCGCATTTCCTTCGATACTGGTTGTTGCTATAAAGAAGTAACATTGCAGAATGTTGTGAACATACCGGCAGGTTTCGGTTTGTTGCGACCGATACCTGCCGGTTACGTTGTTAAAAACTGATGTCGATAGGTCTTTGAGGAATCGCAGGCTGGCATCAGCTTTTATACAGCTATGATCAGGCGGAGCCCGAATTATTGATATTGCAAAGCGGATATGCTAGGATGCGGCCGTGAAAGTGTTCGGAAAAATGCGCCACAATCGCCTGCCAGTGGTAATTCCCTGCCTTGGGAGAACTACATCTTGCCAGTCTGGACACGGGACGATATTCTTATTCCTCTTTATCGCGGTTTGCTCGGGAGTCGCCGCATTGGTTTTCGAAACACTGTGGTTTCGTGTTGCAGGTCTTGCCTTCGGGAACACGATTTGGGCAAGCAGTATTGTTGTCTCGAGCTTTATGGGAGGGCTTGGGATCGGGAATCTCTTCATCATGCGCTCGCGCCATTCAATTTCACCACTTCGTCTGTACGCCGCGCTCGAGACTATTATTGCGTTTAGCGGGTTTGCCCTTGTGTTGTTGTTCCCGCGAATGGCCCAGTTAATGGCACCGCTGGCCAGGGTTTTTGTGGATGATGGCTGGGTTCTGCACGCTCTTCGTGCTGTTTTTGCCTTCTTACTGCTCCTGATCCCCACAACCGCCATGGGAGCCACACTCCCACTCCTGGTAGAAGCAATATCTCGACGAGAGAGTGCTCCATTCGGAAGGACCCTCGGTCGTCTATATGGCTGGAATACCTTTGGTGCGATGATCGGAGCGCTTATCGGAGAATTGGTCCTGATCAAATGGCTCGGGGTATGGGGCGCGGCATGTTGCGCAGCGGTTGCAGGTTTATCAGCCGCAGCAATGGCCCTCGGGTTAACCTCCAGAACACCGTCGGGTGATGCCGACCGCCGGAAAACAGAGGATAGTTCGAAAATAAAGTCTGTGTACGCCGGACATGGCTGGCTTCTGGCAGCGGCGTTTCTTTCCGGCCTGTTTATGATCACATTGGAGATTGTCTGGTTCCGTTTTCTCCTCCTTTTTTTCCCATCCAGCGCTCTTATTTTCAGCATCATGCTCGCCGTGGTCCTGTTGGGCATTTCTGCCGGCGGGATTGTTGCCGCATTTTGGTTTCGCAAAGAAAAGACAGGCAGCGCCAAACTTTTGCTGTCCCTGCTCGCGGCCGCGGCCGGTCTATCCATCGTAGTTACCTATTCGACTTTTAATGCGGGAGTTGAAGTATTGCGGGACGCTCCGGATATACTTAAGGCGGTCGGCCTCAGCCTGTTCCTTATGCTGCCGGCGTCGATCGCTTCAGGCGCGTTTTTTACGGTCCTTGGACATGCGCTGCATCAAGAACAGGGGCGAGAGATCAGAACCGTAGGACTTCTTGCGGCGGCCAACACGTTCGGAGGGATGTGTGGTGGCCTCCTCGCCGGTTTTTATCTCATTCCCCGATGGGGAATGGAACGATCATATTTTCTGCTAGTCTCGGGCTACGGAATTGTCGCCCTGGTCATTGCAATGCACAACCGCAAGAAACGTTCTGAGAGTTATCGCTTCGTTCCAACCGGTGTTATCATCGCATTTTGCGCAATACTCGCTTTTTTCCCATTCGGTATCATGCAGCGCGTCTATTTAGCGGCCCCTCGAGCGTATTTTGAAGCGACTGAGCCTCATACTAATGTTGTCGCGATTCGGGAAGGAAGAACCGAAACCATCCAATACCTGCAAACCACGCTTCTGAACGAATCATATTTGTATCGATTACTCACCAACAGTCACTCAATGTCGTCAACAGGCATCAGGGCACGGCGTTTTAAAAAACTGTTTGTCTATTTGCCGTTATCAGTCAAACCCCGCATCGGGAATGCCCTTCTCATCTGTTACGGCGCGGGCGTCACCGCAAAAGCCATGACAGAGACAGGGGACATAGAATCAATCGATATCGTTGATATATCACGTGACATATTCGACATGAGCAGTGTAATTTATTCCTACCGTGAAAATCCACTCAACGATCCACGGGTCACCATACATATAGAAGACGGCAGGCAATTTCTTCAGGTCACTGATAAGCGGTATGACCTTATCACCGCAGAACCACCGCCGCCAAGAGCCGAAGGTGTGGCCAATCTTTATACACAGGAATATTTTCAATTGCTCCATGACCATCTCAATGATGGCGGTCTTGCGACGTATTGGCTGCCGGTCAATCAGTTGTCCGAGACCCAGCAGAAAGCTGTTGTTAAAGCATTTTGCGGCGTTTTTAATGATTGTTCCCTGTGGAGCGCATCGGGTCTTGAGTTTATGATGGTGGGCTCGCGGGGTCTCACAACCGCTCCGACAGAGGCGGAGTTCACCCGGTTGTGGCGTGTGCCAAAACTACAAGGCGAACTTACAACACTGGGAATTGAGAGGCCGGAGCAATTGGGGCTGCTTGTTATTGCCGATCACACGGACCTGGCTGCATGGACAAAAGGCAGTCTGCCGCTTACCGATAACTTCCCCATGCGGTTAACAACCGAAGGACTGGGTGAACCGATTGCGAAAATTGAATCCTCCCGTTGGTTCAAGCTTCTTTCATCGCCTGTGCAAAAACGGCGCTTCGAAGTAATTGCGCGGTTATGGCCTGAACGCATACAGGAGCGAATGGGCCGCTATCGTGCCGTACAGCGCGTAATAAACGAGCTGCTTCTTTTCGATGACCATACATCGAGCTTTCTACTTGATGATCTTGAGACCGTTCTTATGGATACTGATGTTCGGTTTCCCATCATGTTTTTGCTCGGGAGCGATGATGATGTTCAGCGCATAGTCGATACAGCGTCGGGAAAAGGAATTGTAGATTCCATGATGCCGTATCAGCTTGCGGTAAGGTCCCTGGCCGATCGAGACTACAAGAGTGCGGAGCATTATTTCGCGCTTAGTCAAACCATGCCTCACCCCAGGAGGGAATTGGAAGATATTTACTATATTAGAATTTATCTGCTAAGCCGCATGGCGCGTAACGCAGAAGCGAAGATGTTGCTCCGGGAATTTATAAATATGATCGACCAGGGGAGGGTATCCGCGAGCCCTGCCTTCTGGGAGTGGGTTAAAAGGCAACGGGGATTATCTCTCAGCAGTCCTCGGATTTGATAGGTTCATACAGCAGCAAGTTTGAGGTTTGAGAACCATATCAGCATGAGTATCAACAGTTTGTTCGTTAAAGCCGTCAGAACTTGTCGGATGAAATGCGAAAGATTTGGCGTTTTCGCTCTTCAGGCATAAATGGGGTGAAGTGATTGCGGAAAGAACAGAAGTTCATAGTGATAGTGTTGATCATCACGGTCCTGGCGTGTTCTGCATACGCACGGAACCTTGTATGGCGGAATGATGTCGCTCTCTGGACGGATGTTGTCAGGAAAAGCCCGAGGCAGCAGCGCGGCTACGTTAATCTCTGCGTCCAGTATGCGGTCGCGAAAAACAACGAACAGGCGCTTTTGGTGTGCGGCAAAGCCATTGCCATCAAGCCCGTCCAGACGAACAACCTGCTTGCGAACGCCTATGTCAACCGGGGCGCCGTCTACAGCGATCTCGGCCGGGAAAAAGAGGCGCGGGAAGACTATCTCGCGGCGCTCGCGGTGAGCCCGAACAACTGGTGGCTCCATAATAATCTGGGGAATGCATATGCCCGTGAAGGTCAGTTTGATACAGCGCTTTCGCATTACGCCCATGCGATCAGCCTCAACCCGTCCTATGCATCGGCATATTATAACCGCGGGGTCGTTGCAAACTATCTGAACGACCGCGCGCAGGCCATAGATGATTTTACCCGGGCACTCGATCTTGATCCTCGTAATGCGGACGCCCTGCTGAAACGCGGTTCCGTGTACGCGGCTATGGGCCGGCGCGATGACGCCCTTGTTGATTTTCAGCGTGCGTGCGCCCAAGGCAGCCCGGGCGGCTGCGAAGCCGCGCAGCGTTTAAGGGAACACCGCAAGTAATCCTCGCCTGACCGAATGCCCGTTCCCCTTATGTTATATCTCACGACAACTTCTGTCTGCCGCATGTTTCCGGTATTTTCTTTGGCAGGGACTCCGTGGTTGCAAATGCCCGGGAAGTATGTTAGAATTTTTTCACACTCGGAGGCGCCATGCTTGGTTTTATCCTTCGCTGGTCCATCAACCTGCTGGCACTGGTGACTGCGACGAGACTGATACAGGGGATCAGGATCCAAAGTATAGAGATGGGAATTCTCGCCGCAGGCATTCTCGGCGTTGTCAATGCGGTCATTCGGCCGGTCGTACTCATCCTGACACTACCGATCAACCTAATCACTCTTGGTCTATTTACCCTCGTTGTAAATGCGGCGATGCTCATGATCGTCTCGGCAGTGGTACCGGGTCTGGTGATCGAGAGCTTCAGTGCCGCATTTTTCGGTGCGCTGCTCATCAGCCTCATCAGCTGGGTGATGAATGTGTTTATCGGGGGGGACGGTAGAGTGGTTTTTATTAAACGAGTTCATAAGAACGACGGCGGTCGTCAGTGAAAAACGGGTCGGAAATGACAGCAGAGGACCGTACGCTATGACCCACATGCACATACCCGATGGGATCCTTCCGGTCCCGCTCTGGGTGTTCGGATTTGTCCTGTTGTTCATCGCGATGGCCATCAGCCTGTATCGGCTGCGGTCGATGGACATGAAAAAAAAGATCCCTCTTCTCGGCGCCGTGAGCGCTGTCATGCTTGTCGTCATGAATCTTGAGATCTTCCCCATCGCGTATCACGCCAATCTCTCTGTCGTTGCCGGCATCCTGCTTGGACCGGCTCTGGGCTTTCAGGCCGCATTCATCACGAACCTTATCCTTGCGCTGATGGGGCACGGCGGCATTACGGTGATCGGGCTCAATACGCTTCTCTTGGGGTCGGAGGCGGTCCTCGGCCACACATTCTTTTATTTGTTCAAGAACCGGCTGCCCGTATTCTGGCGTGCCGCAATCGCCACCCTGCTCACGCTGTTTATCACTTCGCTGGCACTTATCGGCATCGTAGCCGTTGCCCATATCGATCCCGAACTTATCCGGCATGGCGATGAACACGGGCGGGTCGTTGCGCAGGGGCAGATATCCATTGCGACCTTTGCAATCATGGTGCTGTCGCTCGGCAGCCTGGGATGGATCATCGAAGCGGCGCTCACCGGGGCCGTGGTCAAGTTCCTGTCGCAGGTCAAGCCGGACCTGCTGGTGCACACTTTGCATCAGCCAAAGGCCGCAAAGTGAAACGGGAAATAAGGAGCTGGTGCTGATGGATGTCGCGCGGATCGACCACTGGGCTGCGAGCGGATTCAGCATTTTTCACCGGGCGTCCACCAGTGCCAAAGTGATGTTTCTGCTCCTCGTGGTGACGGCCTCCGTGGTCACCAGGAACCCCTCCGCGCTTTTGGCCGGGTATGGGGTCCTGCTGGTAATCTCGGCGGCATCGGGCCTTCCCTGGGTCAGAGTGATGCTGTTGTCGTGGTATGCCGCGGTGTTCGCGCTGTTGTTTGGCGTCAGTCTTCACGGTGGTTTGTGGACAGCGGCTCTGTTTGTTATCAAGGCGATAACCCCGTCGTTTGCCGTGCTGATGCTTATTGTGAGCACCCCTTATCCCAGGATATTTGCGCTGCTCAGCGTCTGTCTCCCTGAGATCCTGGCGGCAGGATTGTTCATGACGTACCGGACGCTCTTTATTCTCCTCGACATGATGGAAAATTTTGCGACAGCCATCCGGTTGCGCGGTGGTTTCTCGCCCGGCAGCCTGTATAAGAACAGCGCAAATATTTCGAAAGGCATCGGGATGCTGTTTGTGAAGTCTGTGGAGCGCGCCTCGCGTCTGTATGCGGTCATGGCGGTCCGGGGATACAACGGCAGAATGGCGGATAAAGGATCGGTGCGACTGCATGGAGAAGACTGGCTGCCGCTCGGCACAGGCTCGCTGGTGCTCCTTCTGGTGATTTACTGGAAGTAAAAAAGCTGAAACAAACAAGAAAAGAGGGGACCCAGGCTTCTTGAAAAACAGGGAATCAATAGTCACGGTCAGCTGTCTCAAGCATATTTATCCCGATACCACCGAGATCCATATCTGTGGTCTTGACTTTGTGGTGAACCGTGGAGAACGGGTCGTCGTGCTGGGCGGGAACGGGTCGGGGAAGACGACGCTCCTGTACCATATTCTGGGGCTGCTTGAGCCGAATGAAGGCAGCGTTTCCGTATTCGGCGCTAATCCTTCGCTGCAGTATACCGCGGTCAGGGAACGCATCGGGGTTCTCCTCCAGAACGTTGACGACCAGATTTTGTCGCCGACCGTATGGGATGACATCTCCTTTTCACCGCGAAATTACGGGTATGGCAGGGAAGAGACCGGACGGATGGTCGAGCAGGTGATGGCGGAGCTGGGGATCCAGCACCTTCGGGACAAAATCTGCCACTACCTTTCAGGCGGAGAGAAACGGAAAGTGGCGCTCGCGGGCGCGCTGGTCATGCGGCCGGAACTGCTCATCCTGGATGAGCCATTCGAGGGGCTTGATTCCCGGTCGCGGACGGAGCTGGTATCACTTTTGAACAAGCGGAACGCGGAAGGCATGACCATCATTATGTCCACGCATGACCTGAACCTGGTCGCCGCGTTCGCCGACCGCGTGTATCTGCTTGCCCGGGGGCACGGGGTCGTAACCGCAGGCACGTCATCCGATATTTTCATGCACGCAGATGCGCTCAAATTATCCAATATCGATCCGCCGCTCCTCACCGAGATGTTCATGAAGTTGCGGGACCGGGGTATATCGGTGGAAATTCCAACACTCATTGACCAGGCCGTGGACGACCTGGTCCGTCTGATACAGCATTGAACAACCGGGTATAACGCCCGGTGACAAAAAGCGGAGGGATGCGGTATGATGAACAGCAGCATTGATGCAGGCTCTACAACGGTGAACAGAAAAAGTTTATTGATACTCTCGATCACGATCGTTCTCCTTGCTGCGGTAGTGACCGGTGTGGATGCCGGTTATTTCCTCTCACACGGTAATCATGGCGGTTTGTTCATGACCCTGGCCCTCTTCCTTGCTGTTCTACTTCTTGCGTATTTGCTGTACCGCAAGGCGATCTTCCCTTCGTACCGTCGTTTGGAGGATTCCAACCTGGAGTTGCACCTCAAGCAGGAGGAACTTCTCGACATCAAGGACGACCTTTTCATCAAGTTTCTCGGCATCTATGATGTGAACTATGCCGCGAACTCACCCCGCTTGTTTGCTGACCGGTTGACGGATGTCGCGGACATTACCTCGAAGGTCATGGAAGCCGAGGTCTGCCTGATCTACCTCTACGATAAAAAGAAGGACGAACTCGTGCTTTCGGCTGCGAACGACGAACACAAGAAGGCGGTGGGAGCTGTCCGCATTCCCCTGGGCGAGGGTATCGAAGGATGGGTCGGCAGAAGGCTCGAGCCGGTGATGTTGAAGGATTTCATGAAAGACATCCGGTTCAAGGAGATACCCGGATTGTCCCTTGCCAAATATACATCGGTCTACTGTTTGCCGCTCTATGTATACTCGAACGGGGCACTGGTAGGCGCCATGGAGCTTTTCTATGCCAAACCAAAGAATTTCACGGACGAGGAAATAAATTTTTTCACCACGCTTTCCGGTATTCTTTCCACGACCGTACAGAACGAGCAGATGCAGGGCGAACTCAGAAAAATGAACATGGAACTGGAAGAGTGGATTTCGGAAAAGACCGAGGAGCTTCGGTCGTCCGAGGAACGCTATCGGACCCTGGTCGAGAACGCCTGCGAATCCATTTTCGTTCTCGCGGAGAACGGCGATATCGTATTTGCGAACGAGCAGGCGGCCGGTATAACGGGCTTCGGAAAATATGAACTGATTCATAAGAATTTCTTCGAGCTTTTCGTGGAACCCGCGGAACCGCGGGCGCTGCTTGAGGAGGTCAGGTCGGGAAGGCAGGCACGCCGGCCGGGTGATCTTCGGAAGGAAAACGGCAAGATTGTTCCTGTTGAGGTAAACGCCGTGGGGCTTATCCTCATGGGGAAGCGTTTTGTCCAGTCAGTTGTTCATGATATGTCGTCACAAACTCACCTCGAAATGCTTCTTTCCGAGAAGGAAGAGGAAATTTCGAAGCTCAAGGCACAGCTTCAGGCATAATACGGGTTCCCTGCACGGTTGCAGCAATATTTCAACTTTACTTATCGTCATGGCTATGGTATTAATTATGCATAGAGTGCCTCCGCTGTCTGGCAAGCATAATTCATAATGATGGTAATCAAGAAGTTTCTCCCAGTTCTCTCCGCATTTCTCATCTTTGCCGCATCTCTCTACGGCGGCTACATTCTCTTGCGCGGAGCAGAGATTTCCATGCCATCCCTGTTTCGACCTGTTTCAGGAGCCAGGCTGCTGATGAGCATGGACGGCTTCAGGTTTACTCAGTCTGAAAACGGTCGGATCTCCTGGCGTATGAGCTCCCGGAGCGCTGAACTCTTTGAGAATAAAGAAGCCCAATTGAAGGAAATAGAGATTGTTTTTAAAAGCCCGGACAGAAAAGAAGCTGCGCTGCTCGGGGAAACGGGGATTCTGGACACCGCGACAGGGAACGCTTCCATACAGCGCGGCAAGCGCGAGGTCAGAATTGTGACGAACGATGGCTACCTTCTTACGACAAATTCACTTTTCTGGAAAGCGGGGGAACGCCTTGTGCGGACCGATGATCCGTTTAAGCTGCTGGGGAAACAAATTTATCTTGAAGGAAGCGGGTTATCGGCGGATGTCGATTTGCGAACCATTACGGTGGACAGCAATGTTAAGGCAGTACTTCAGGAGTAGCATGCTCGTTTTCATCCTGCTCGTCGCATCGCCTTCGTCCGGCAGGACGGAAGTGGTTGAGCGGGAGCCTCTTGTGATCACTTCAAATACCATGGTGGCGAACAAACTGGGCGACCAGGTGACCTTTACCGGTGAAGTGACTCTCAAAAAGGAAAACATGACATTATACTCCGATTCTGTGGTCGTTTTGTATGATGTTCGTTCGAAAGGCATACGGGAGATCGTTGCGCAGGGCAATGTGGTGGTGCGCAAGGAGGGGCGGGTAGCGCTTGCAAACCACGCGTCCTATTTCAGCAAAGAAGAAAAAATCGTGCTCACGGGCGATGCACGCATCGTCGAAAACGAGAATCAGCTGGGTGGCGAACGGATCACCCTGTTCATGCGCGACGAACGAAGCATTGTCGAAGGTGGCAAGGTGCTTTTTTATCAGGATAAACAGCCAGTCGGGAAAACAGTAAAGTGACCGGAACAATCATGACGCAGGCGCTTGAGGCTACGGGCCTGGAAAAATCCTATCGCGGCAGGATCATTGTGCGGGGCGTAAGCCTCCAGGTAAAACACGGGGAGGTCGTCGGCCTGCTCGGGCCGAACGGAGCAGGCAAGACCACGACCTTTTACATGGTGGTCGGCCTCGTAAAGCCGGATCAGGGCAACGTGGTGCTTGATGGCACAGATATCACGAGGATGCCGATGTACCAGCGTGCGCGCAACGGGATCGGGTATCTTCCCCAGGAGCCATCGGTGTTCAGACGGTTGACCGTTGCCGAGAATCTGACCGCCATCCTTGAAACCATGGGACTGTCCGCGATAGAACGCAAGGAGCGGAGGGACGGACTGCTTCAGGAACTGGGGATCGCGCACCTTGCCGACAGCATGGCGTATATGCTTTCCGGCGGCGAGCGGAGGCGGGTTGAAATTGCACGTGCGCTCACGTTATCCCCGAAATTCATTCTTCTGGACGAACCCTTTGCGGGGATCGATCCGCTCGCTGTGCAGGATATTCAGGGGATCATATCGCTGCTGAAAAGCAAGGGCATCGGCATTCTGATCACCGATCATAACGTACGGGAAACCCTTGCCATCACGGATCGGGCGTATATTATAAGTGAAGGGCAAATCATTGAGGCGGGGTCGGCGGCGGAGATCACCTCAAGCCCCCGCGTGCGGCAGTTTTATCTGGGAGATACGTTTCGGCTGTAATGTGCAGTGATATCCCCGGCAGCATGACCCGGAAAAATGTTTTTGTTCTTGGCAGTGGCCGGGCGATTTTAAACAGTACTGGATACTATGGAAGCACGACTAGAACTAAAACTTTCTCAAAAGCTGATCATGACCCCGCAGCTGCAGCAGGCTATTAAGCTGCTGCAGTTGTCGAGGCTCGAGCTTGCCCAGTCGGTTTCCCAGGAAATTCTGGAAAATCCTGTGCTGGAGGAATTGGCGCCGGAATCCTCAGAAGATGTCCCTGAAGGCGAAGGAGAGGGTTCCTCGGAAACGGGGGAAATCCGCGAAGGGGAACAACAGGTCGCCGAACGCCCGGTTGAGCCCGAGGGAACAACCGAACTCAAGAGCGATCTCGAACTCGGACCCCAGTGGGACGACTATCTGAATGAAATGGGTGATGGTCGCGATTACGGTAATTCCGAGGCTGACGAAAAGGAAATGCCCTCGTACGATCAGACCCTCACGAGGATGCCTTCCCTCAGTGATCACCTGCTCTGGCAGCTTCATTTATCAACCTCCGAACCAAACCTGGTCAGCGGCGGCGAGTGGATCATCGGTAATCTCGACGACGATGGCTACTTCCGTTCGTCGCTTGAAGAACTTGCGCAACAATCCGAACTCCCCGCCGCCGACTTGCAGCGTGCGCTCGAACTGATTCATGATTTCGATCCGATAGGGGTGGGGGCGCGCGATCTGCAGGAATGTCTGCTCATTCAGGTGAGGCACCTTGATCTTCAGGGAACGCTCATTGAAAAGATCATCCAGGACCATCTCGCTGACCTTGAAAAGAGAAGGTATCCCAACATCGCCAAAGCGCTCAACGTCGCCCTCGAGGACGTGATGGAAGCTTCTCAGCTCATCATTCATGATCTGGAACCGAAGCCCGGCAGGCCGTATGTTGCGTCTGATACGCATTATGTCGTCCCCGACGTCTACGTTCTCAAAATCGATGAGCAGTACGTTGTACAGCTCAACGATGAGGGGATGCCGAGGGTTCGCATCAATCCCTATTATCGGAAACTGCTGAGCAACAAGGACAATGTCGACAAGGTCACCAAGGAATACGTCGAGGAGCGGCTTCGGTCCGCGCAGTGGCTCATCAAAGGAATGGAACAGAGGAACAAGACGATCTACAAGGTGGCTGAAAGCATTGTCAAGTTTCAGACCGAATTCCTCGATCACGGGATATCGCAGCTCAAACCCATGGTGCTCAAAGACGTTGCCGAGGATATCGCCATGCACGAATCGACGATCAGCCGCGTGACCACGAACAAATACATGCATACACCCCAGGGGATTTTCCCCTTGAAATATTTCTTCACCACAGGTTTTTCCGACGGGAGCGGCGCCGAGGTGTCCTCGCTGACCGTCAAGGACGTCATTCAAAAAATGATCAAAGAGGAAAATGCCGCGGCGCCGCTCAAGGACCAGCAGATCGTCGATGCATTGAAGGCCCGTGGAATAGACATCGCACGGCGGACCGTGGCAAAATACCGCGAGGAACTGAGAATACCGCCGACGAGCGTGAGAAAAAGGCTCGGCTGATGCATGTTCCCGGCAGACGAATGATTATTGATACCATGAAGTGATTTCAAACCACGAGAAGGAGGACCGTATGCAGGTTACCGTGATAGGAAGGCACATTGAAGCAACGGACGCGCTCAAACAATACGCCCAGGAGAAATTCAGCAGATTGGAGAAGTATCTGCCGAAGACCGTTCAGGTGGTCGTCACCTTGTCGGTTGTAAAAAAGGTCCACCACATTGCGGAAGCCGTCATAAAATCGAACGGTATTCTGATTCAGGCGTCTGAAGAGACCGAGGAAATGTATTCCGCCATCGATCTTTTGATCGAAAAACTTGAAGGGCGGGTCCGGAGATACAAGGAAAAGCTCGTTGACCACAAGCACCAGACCAGTAAGGGGGATTCTGTGGCCCATGCTCCGGATTCAGCGCATGCCGATGACCGCATTCCGCAGATCATCAGGACGAAGCGGTTCGATCTGAAGCCCATGCTGCCCGAGGAGGCGGTCATGCAGATGGAGCTTCTGGATAAGGACTTTTTTGTGTTCTCGAACGCCGGCAGCGGGCATATCAATGTCATTTATAAAAGAAAAGACGGAAATGTGGGGCTGATAGAACCCTCCGTGTAAAGGGAATGACGGATGGCAAGAATTAAGGATCTTCTGCAGGAAAACCTCATTATTGAGGATATCAAGGCACAGGACAAACCCGGCGTTCTCCGTGAGTTCGCGGAGTTGATCACGGCCGCGGGCAAATCCCGGGATGCCGACGAGATCATCCGGATTCTCATGGAACGTGAATCGCTCGGCAGCACCGGCATTGGGGGCGGCATCGCTATCCCGCACGGGAAATTGCCGCGCACCAGTGACATGATCGTAGCGTTTGGAAGATCGAGCAGCGGCGTCGCCTACCAGTCCATGGACGGCGAACCCGTGTACCTGTTTTTTCTTCTGATGACACCCGAGGAAAATCCGGGCGAGCATCTGAAAACGCTGGCGCGCATCTCACGCATCCTCAAAAATCCGACGCTGCGGGAAAACCTGAGAAATGCCACCCGGAGGCAGGAACTCCAGCGGTTGATCGAGGAAGAGGACGGCAAATATCCGCAACCACACGCTGTCTCGCTGAAATGAACATGACGGTGAACGATCTGGCGGCAAAATCCAGCGTGCTTGCCGGCAACGCGGCGCTCGGAAGAGAAGTGAACGTTCCTCAGATGTTCGTGCCCGACCTCCGGACGATATCAAGTTTTAAGAGCATGGCTGCACAGGTGCTGCATCTCTCTCCCGACCAGTGCTCGTATCTCGGGTCGCTGTCGAAGATCGAGCGCGGCAAACTTGCCCGATCCCTCATGAAGCAGAAACCCGCGTGTATCGTTCTGAGCGGGGGGGCGGTAATTCCCGAGCTTCTTGAAAAAGCTGAAGCCGCGGGCATCCCGGTCCTGAAGACGCGGAATCTGACGGCACTGGCCCGTCTCCTTGAGGAGCGGCTTACGCCGCGCGTCAGCCTCCACGGCGTTCTGGTGGAGATTTTCGGTCTCGGAACGCTTATTATCGGCGAGAGCGCGGTCGGCAAGAGCGAAGCGGCACTCGACCTGGTGCTGCGCGGACATAAGCTGGCGGCCGATGATGTGGTGGTGCTTGAGAAGACGAATGACGGCATCTTCGGAAGTGCGCCGGAGCTCGGTGCGGATCTCCTCGAAATACGGGGACTCGGCATCATCAATATTCAGGCGCTTTATGGCCAGACCGCAACAGTGCGCTCCAGCAATGTGGGGCTGGTCGTGGAGCTGGACGAGTGGAAAAAAGGGCATCAGTACAGCCTCCTGGGAATTCGTGAACGACGCTACCGGATCCTCGGCGTCAACCTCCCTTATCTGAAGCTCCCGGTAAAACCGGGCCGCAATATGGCGACCCTTATTGAGGTGGCTGCACGAAACCAGATGCTGAAGAACTCGGGCATCTTTACCGCCAGGGACCTTAACCGTAAATTGAAAAAGAGACTCATCGGATGAAACGAAGACGCATTGTAGTTGTCACGGGACTTTCCGGATCCGGACGAAGCGCCGCATTAAAGGCCTTCGAGGACATGGGATTTTACTGCGTGGACAATCTCCCTCTTTCCCTGCTCCCGGCGTTCGCCGAGTATTCCGAACGGGCCGAGGATGCATTTCGATCCGCGATCGGGATTGATGTCCGGGAAAAGGGTTTTACCGTGCAATTCCCCGCGCTATACGGAGATCTCAAGGCATGCGGGCGTCCCTTGGAAATGCTGTTTCTTGACGCCTCGGACCAGACGCTGGTGCGGCGGTTCAGCGAAACGCGAAGGCCCCATCCCCTTGCACGCGGGACGACACCGCTTATTGACGGCATCAGGAACGAACGGTCGGCGCTTACCGAGGTCAGAAAACTCGCCGACCGGATCCTCGATACAACGGATTACACGGTCCACGATCTCCGCCAGGCAGTGGTGCGTCACTACTCTGAGGGCGATGCCGGCAGGCCCATGATGATCACGATCGTCACCTTCGGCTATAAATTCGGGGCCCCGTACGATCTGGATCTCATGATGGACCTGCGGTTCCTGCCGAACCCGCATTTTGTCCCGGAACTGAAAACAAGCACCGGCGAAGACCCGCGCGTCAGGGAATATGTCATGGCAAGCAAGGATTCCGTCGAATTCCTGGACCGGCTGGTGGCGTTCCTCGAGTTTCTTCTTCCGCGCTACAACAGCGAGGGGAAAAGCTATCTCACGATCGGGTTCGGCTGCACCGGCGGCAAGCACCGTTCCGTGACGATCGCTCTGCTGGTGGCGGAGCATCTTCGGAAACACGGTTACGATGTGAATGTCAAGCATCGGGATATCGGAGCCTAATTCGCTCTCCTGAACGTGGTACGCAGAGGAGAGTCGTCAGTCCAAAAGGAGATCTAAGCATGGTCGGACTTGTGGTCGTCTGTCACGAGGACATGGGTGCGGAACTGGTCAAGGCCGCTGAAATGATCGTGGGAAAGATCGAGGGCGTGCTTTCGGTCAGCGTCAAGCAGGAGAGCGCACCGGAGTCCCTCCGAAGCGAGATCCAAAACGCGATAAAAAAAGTGGACAGGAAAAACGGCGTCATGTTGTTTACGGACATGTTCGGCGGGACCCCCTCCAATATCGCGCTCGCCTTCCTGGGCGATACCGTCGAGGTGGTTACCGGAGTCAATCTCTCGATGCTCATAAAATTTGCGAACCACCGGGACGAAAAAAGTCTACCGGAACTGGCGAAGCTCGTGCAGGAGGCGGCGCAGAAGAGCATCGTGATCGCCAGCCAGATGCTGAAAGGGAAAAAATAACCGGCCATGATCGTCATTGCCCGTATAGACGACCGCCTGATCCACGGCCAGGTAGTGGAAGGCTGGGTGAATTTTTTGAAAGCGACCTGCATCTTCGTCGCCGACGATAATGCCGCGTCAAATGTCCTGCAGCGGTCCATCATGGAGCTTTCCGCGCCGCAGGGGCTCAAGGTCTGCATCGGCAGGGTCGAGGATATTTGCAAGCAGGTCTGCTCGGCGGCTCTCGATAAGGAGCGCATGATCCTGCTTTTTTCCAATCCGGTTGACGTTCTGCGCGCCCTGAAGTCCGGCTTGAACTGTACAAAGATCAATCTCGGCGGCATGCACTATGTGCCCGGGAAACGCAAGCTGATGGATGTTCTGGCGGTGGATGACGTTGATCTGGAGGCATTTCGGGAGATCGTTGCTCTGGGGGTCAAGGTGGATATCCAGTCTGTGCCCAGCCAGAAACCCTTGTCCCTTGACCAGGTGCTGAACGCCTGTACGTTCGGGGAACCTCAAAAAGGCGGCCGCAACCCCTGATGAACGGGGAGGCATGCAGCAACTCGCAGGATGCGAATTATCCGGGATATGATGATATTTGATTTTCATACGGTTGCCGCCATCGCCGGCATTGCCCTTGTTGGCGGCATTGTCGGGCTCGACAGGACAGCGGTCGGCCAGTTCATGATATCCCAGCCTGTTGTCGCGGGGCCGCTGACCGGATGGCTGCTGGGCGATGCCACCACGGGCCTGATCATCGGCGCGGTCCTGGAACTGATCTGGGTGCTTGATATTCCGGTGGGAACCTTTGTGCCGGCTGACTCGACAATCGGCGCAATATCGGCCACTGCTATCGCGGTCCTCGGGAGCCCGGGAGGGGCGCCCCTTGACGTGATCGGGTTCTGCATCCTTCTCACTGCGGGGATCGTACCGATCACCATGAAAGTTGATGATGTGGTACGGCAGAAAAATTCCCGGCTTGCCGAGGCGGCGGTGGCCCGGTCCGGGGAGCATGCCGGCCGCAGACTCGCACGGGCGCACTTTGCGGGCCTGGGGATCTTTTTTCTCAAGCCTCTTGTTCTGTACCTGGTGTTTCTGCCGATGGGTCTGATCGCCGTGTCCCTGTTCGCGGACATGCCGGAGCAGGTGCACCACGCACTGTCTCTGTTCGTGAAGCTCCTTCCCCTGTTGGGGGCGGCAATGGTGCTGCGCAAGCTGTCGATGCGGCAGTTCGACCGGCACCTGCTCACCGGGTTCATCATTGCAGCGGTGAGCGTGCAGGTTTTGCATGTCCACGCATTTGTCGTTGTCCTGTTGACCGTGACTGCCGGATGGCTGGGGGCCCGATATAGTGAGCGATGAACGCCAAGAGATCGGCACTGCGGACCTGCTCAGGGTCTTCGGGAGGGCTTTTTTACTTCAGGCTTCCTGGAGCTTTGAGCGGATGCAGGCGCTCGGTTTCGCCTATGCCATAGAACCTGTCCTCAGGAAGCTATACGCGAATCGCGATGACTACGAGTCCCGGCTGAAGATCCACATGGAGTATTTCAACACCCAGCCCTATCTTGCCTCATTCATCCTGGGTGCGTCGGCGAGGATCGAACAGGACCGGGCTTCCGGACGGAATGCGGCCGGGGATGTCATTGGACTGAAGAACGCTCTCATGGCGCCGCTGGGCGCGCTGGGAGACAGCTTCTTCTGGGGCGCGCTTAAACCCCTGTGCGCGGTGGTGAGTGTTGCGTTGATCATGACCGGGACGGCATGGGCGCCTCTCCTGTTTCTGCTCCTCTACAATATTTGGCATATCGGGCTCCGGGCGTCCGTACTTTTCTGGGGATTTGCGACCACCGGCGATCCGCTGCAACTGATGGCCCATTACCGTTTCACGGTTGTAACGCGACGGTTCAAGGCCGTTACCCTGTCCGTGCTCGGGGGAATTCTCGGCACGATCGTTCTGTGGCGCCAGGAGTTCAGGCCCGTGGTCAAGGCTCCAGGGGTGCTTGTGGCCGGTGCGGGTCTAGCCATGGTGCTGGTCCTTGTGTCCCTTCTCCGGAAGGGTGGTTCTCCGGTAAAACTCATGCTGGGGCTTGCGGCGGTCTGCCTGGCCCTGGCGTATTTAGGAGTCGTCTGAACATGATGAAAAAGGATCTCTTGATCGAGAACAAACTCGGCATCCATGCACGGGCCGCTGCCCAGATCGTAAAGACATCGAGTTCCTATACGTCCAAGATCACCCTGGTCAAAGACAGCCTGGAAGTGGATGGAAAGAGCATCATGGGGATCATGATGCTTGCCGCGGCCAAGGGGAGCATGGTTCTGGTCCGGACCAGCGGGGACGATGAGGAACAGGCGCTTGCGGGGCTGGAGAAGCTTTTTAAGGACAAGTTCGGGGAAAAAGAATAGCAGCCGGGTTCTCAGCTCCCCGTGACGAACAAAGGTACGTAACGAATGTACGAGAAAACATACAAAGGCATTGTTGCTTCACCCGGCATCGTGATCGGCAGGGCCTATTTGCTCGACCGCCGCAAGGTGGTGGTGGCCGGCCAGCGGATCGAGGACGTCAGCGTCAAGGACGAGGTTGCGCGGTTTAAGAAGGCGGTAGCGCTCTCGAAGTCCCAGCTGGAGGAGCTCAGGAAGCGGCTTTCCAAGGGGCTCGGCAAGTCCCACCTGTATATCCTCGATACGCACATCATGCTGATGGATGACAAGATGCTGATCGACGGCACGGTGCGGAAGATCAAAGATGCTCATTTGAACGCGGAGGGGGCGCTCAAGGATACGATCGCCGCCATCGTGCTCAAGTTCGAGAGCATCGAGGATGAATATCTGCGCGACCGGAAGCACGACGTCGAGCAGGTCGGCGAGCGGATCCTGCGCAATCTCGTCGGACATAAACAGGAAAGCCTCGCCGACATCAGGGACGAAGCGATCATCATCGCGCATGATCTTGCTCCCACGGACACGCTGTTGATGCGCAAGGACAAGATCCTCGGGTTCGCCACGGACGCCGGCAGCAGGACCTCGCACACGGCCATCCTCGCCCGGTCACTCGGCATTCCCGCCACCGTCGGCCTCGAGAAGATCACGGCATCGGTCAAGACCGGGGATGTGGTCATTCTCGACGGGATCCACGGTGTGGTGATCGTTGACCCGGATGAAGAAACGTTCCTTGATTACCTTAAAAAGCAGCGCAAGTACAAGTATTTTGAAAAGGAACTCGACAGCCTCAAGGCCCTGCCCGCGGTAACGCTCGACGGACAGATGATAGAGCTGCAGGGAAACATTGAACTGCCCGAAGAGGTCGCGTCCACGCTGGAACATGGCGGGGCCGGCATCGGCTTGTACCGCACGGAGTTCCTCTTCATGAACCGGCCCGGCATGCCGACCGAGGAGGAGCATTACAACGCGTACCGGCACGTGGTGGAGCGCATGGCGCCGCACGAGGTCGTGATCCGCACGCTGGATGTGGGCGGCGACAAGATCGGCATTCCCGGTGGTTTTGAGAAGGAAGCGAACCCGGCGCTGGGACTGCGGGCGATCCGGTTCTGTTTGCAGAAAAAGGACATCTTCAAGATCCAGCTTCGGGGCATTCTCCGCGCAACAGCCCATGGCAACATAAAGATCCTCTACCCCATGATCTCCGGGCTTTCGGAGCTCCGTGAAGCGACGCAGGTCCTTGACGAGGTAAAGCAGGAGCTGCGGGACGAAGGTACGCCATTCAATGAGCAGGTGAAGGTTGGCGTCATGATCGAAATCCCTTCAGCCGCCATGATCTGCGATCTGCTTGCCGCTGAATCGGATTTTTTCAGCGTCGGGACCAACGACCTGATCCAGTATACGCTCGCGATCGACCGTCAGAACGAACACGTGGCCTATATGTACGAGCCCCTCGATCCGGCCGTTCTCCGGCTGCTTCAGCGGGTGTCCCAGACCGCTCATACCGCAAATATTCCTTTAGCCATGTGCGGAGAAATGGCGGGCGATCCCTTCTATGCCGCGATCCTGCTGGGGCTGGGTTTCCAGCACTTGAGCATGAACGTGGCTTCGATCCCCTGGGTCAAGAAGGTCGTCCGGTCGGTCCGCATGCAGGACGCCGTCGAACTTGCCGCACTCGTGATGCAGCAGCCCACCGCCGCCCTCGCCAGAAAAACCGCGGAGACATTCATGCAGGAGCGGTTCCCCGATCTTCTCGCTGAACTGTGAGCAATCAGAGGTCCGAAAATCCAAGCCGGAACTAAAGGCAATATCTAAAGGCGTCTCTCGCAAAGCTCGCAACCAAAAGTAGGCGCTTCTAAGCGAGTACGCCAAGAAAAGCAGGAGAGGCTTTTTTTTAAAATAGAGACCAAAGCTTTGGAATTTCTTTGCGACCTCGTTTAGAAACGTATTCTCTTTAGTGATGTAGTGACAGGTGCAAAAGAATTAGAATTTACCACGGAGTGAACTGTGCAGAATGTAGAACTTGAGATGGATGAAATCGCAGCAAAAGATGAAAAAAACGCGAAAACACCACGGTTTCACGGTGGCAACATCGTTGCTGCCGCACGGCAGTATGATGTCGCGGAAAAGAAACTGCTCGATTTCAGCTCGAATGTGAACCCGCTCGGCCCGTCGTCCGCCGCACATCGAGCCGCGAAAAAATCCCTGGCCATCATCGACCGGTATCCCGATCCGGATGCGACGGAGCTTCGGCAGGCGATCGCGCGTTATTTCGGCATCAAGCAGGAACAGGTCATTTGCGGAAGCGGTTCCAACAGCCTTATTCATCTTATCCCCCGGGTGTTCAAGCCCCGCAGGGTCCTTATCCCGGTTCCCACCTTCTCGGAATATGCGGCAGCGGTCGAGGCGGCAGGCGGGGTGGTCGTGCCCCTTGTTCTGAAGGAGAGTCAGGAATTCCGGCTTGACGCGGTGGACATGGCCTTTGCCCTCAAGGGCGTGGATATGGCATTTCTCTGCAACCCGAACAATCCCACAGGTCTTATCATCCACAAAACAGACATGATCGAGATCATGGAATATGCGCGCCAGAATAATGTCCTGCTCGTTCTGGACGAAGCGTATATGGACTTCATTGACGCGGATTCAATCCTCAAAGAGGCTGTGCAGACCTCGCACGTCATCTGCATCCGGGCGTTCACCAAGTTCTTCGGCATGCCCGGCCTTCGCATCGGGTATGCGGTGTCCGGAGAAACGACCATTTCCGCCCTCAGGGATGCCCAGGAACCCTGGTCCGTGAGCATCCCCGCCGAGCGCGCGGCCGTGGCGGCTTTGAACGATTGGGGGCATATCAGGAAGACCCGGCAACTGATCGAAAAGGAACGGGACCGTCTGCTCGCGATGCTCAGGTTTCTGCCCGGGATCGAGCCGTTCCCTCCTGTGGCGAATTTCATCTTCATCAAACTTACGTCCCTCGACGCGCCCACGCTCACGGAGAAACTCGGTGTTCGCGGCATCCTGATCCGCGATTGTTCTTCGTTTTCCGGACTCGGCAACCGGTATGTTCGCGTGGCGGTCCGCACCCGGAGAGAGAACAAACGCCTCGTGAAAGCGCTCAGGGAGATCCTTCAGCCCTGACGTGTTTCCTTCGATGTTTTTGTTGCGTTCTTGCCGGTTGTCTGATAATCTTCCAGCTGTTTTTATGTCTTGTGCCCTGTTTGATTGATGCGTCTCGTCGTCACAGGGTGAGGGCATGACAGCACTCTTCCTGTTGAGCACGTCAAAAAATACCCAGCCTGTAGTTATGGCTGAATCTTTTTCTTTTTCCCAACCGCGTTCTTATACGGCCATGAAAAAAACAATGACCGCAGCCATGCTTTCCCTGCTGATGCTGTTCGTAGTCGCCGTGGCCCTGGTCGGCGGATGCGTGCAGACGCAGACATTCAGCTATCCGTATCCGGGCAATGCGAGGCGGTCAATGACGATCATGATATCGTACAACCAGCCTTTCAAGGATGTGGTGCGGGTAATTATCGATGGCGGATTGATCTTCGAAAAGAGCCTTACCATGGACCCCGAAAAAACCAACGGCTGGGTGCTTATGACCGGACAGTTCGAGGGTGAACCCGTTGTGTTGTCCTGCTCCCGGGCACAGGACGACCTGAAGACCATGATCTGCGATTTCAGTATCGGATCCGGCGCGCACTGTAACGTTACGCTGAAGTGAGCAATAAGGAGTCTTCGTGCTGATCAGCTGTCCTCACTGTAATTTCAGCAAAGAGATCGCTGACGAAGAGATATCTCCCTCCGGCGCTCGGGCGCGGTGTACCCGCTGCCAGACCCAGTTTGACGTGATGCCCGCGCAAAGAAAACAGCATCGTGTGCGGAGCATCGTAACGCTTGTCATGCTGGGCGCTGTTGTTTGGGCAGCGCTTTTTCTCATGACTCGTGACTGGGCGCTTGACACGAATTATTTTCTGGTGCCGGGCGTTTGGCAGGGAGAAATGCTGTATCTGGGCAAGAAGCATCCTTTTGAACTGGTGATTGAAAAGGCCCAGGATGGCCGTCTGTCCGGATACATGGATTGGGTGGAAAGCAATCCGCGGTACCGGCTGGCGATCCGGGGGACGTACGAGGGCAATCACCTTGTGTTCGAGGACTATGCGTTTCTGGAACGAAAGGGAACGGCGGGGCTCAATGATGTGCAGGATGTCTACATCAAGGCGAACGAGATGTCGGGTTCGGCCAAGAACGGCACGGCGACCCTGCACGCATTAAAAAGGGAGTCGGCTCCGTTCTGATGAAGGTGTAAAATCCAACCACAGAGGACACGGAGAGTAACTCTGTAACAATGGCGCACTCGTAAAAAGTAAAATAGTGTCTCCCTGAGCGAAGCGAAGGGTCTGGCAATGGCATGAAAAGACGAGATTCTTCGCTACACTCAGAATGACAGACTGGATGTTTTTGAGTTATTACGAAATCACCAAAAATATAAACTTTCTGAACTCCATGGTTAAATCTCAATTTCTCCGTGTTCTCTGTGGTTGTCTTTTGACATTTCGCCATCTGTAGGTCAGTTTCAGGGAGGGAATGATGAAAAGAGGATGGATCATCGCGAGTCTGATTGTGCTGGGTGTTGTCCTTCTTATTTCAGGATGCACCAGGACGCGGGCGTCGAAACAGTACGCTCGTCTGGCAATGTGCATGGGCGGGCAGGCCGCGGGCGCGGGGCAGGCGCAGGGTGTTCGCAACATGCCGTCCCTCCGCTGGAGAATGCCGGGATATCATCAGGGGATTCCCGGATGTATTGTTGCCGACGAGAATACGTTTTACTTCACCGACTATCGAACCGCATTGTATGCTGTGGACAGTTCCGGCGGATCGAAGCGCTGGCAATACTCGGAGTCGGCTGTATACCGGACCCCGCTGATCGCGGATGACACGGTGTACATCGGATCGAACAACGGTTCGCTGCTGGCGCTCGACAGGACGTCTGGAGCGCTCAAATGGTGGTGCCCTACGGGAAAAATATCATGGCTTACGACGAAAGAATGCACAGTTACAACCATCCCGGCCATATATAACGATCTTGTTATTGTCGGCAACAGCCTGGGATATCTAGTTGCTGTTGATACGGAAAAACATGAACTCGCATGGAAGTTCAAAGTCGAAGGCCGGCTTCCCGTCCTCACCTCGCCTGCGGTCGAAGGCAATATGGTGTATTTCAGCAGCAACGACGGCAACCTGTATGCTCTTGATGCGGACAGTGGAAAGGAAAAATGGAGGCTCGGCACAAAAGGGCCGCTTAGTACCTCGCCCATTGTTCGCGACGGCAAGGTGCTGTTCCGGGACAGCGAAGGCAACCTCGTGGCGGTGAACGCCTTGACCGGCGAACTTGAATGGAATTATGCGGTGCAGGGCGGGCCTGGTCTTTCGCCGGCCGCATTCAATACTGCCGCGTATCTCGGCGACGCCGAGGGAAATTTATATGCCGTGGATACGCGGACCGGCGGCGAAAAATGGCGCTTCAAGGCCGAGGGAGGCATCTCCGCGGTGCCGGTGTTCGCGAACGGTATGATCTACTTCGGCAGCAAGGACAAGCGCATTTATGCGGTTGATGTTGATTCCGGACAGCAGCGGTGGGCATTTGAAACCGGAGGCCTGGTGATCACGTCGCTGGCGATCATCGACGATACGATCATTGCCGCGGATTCGGATGGGACCGTCATCGGGCTGACAGATGTACAGCATTAGTACTGCAACAAGGTAATTATGAAACATAACAAAATAGTGCGGACCGTTCGGGGAACGGTCCCTACGATATATTATTGAAATCGTAGGGCGTGGTTTCCAAACGCGCCGAACCGCTACTGTTTGTTTAAAATAACGGAAACAGGGGTGCTGATCATGTCCACATCAAAGCCGAACCATGAGCGCGATAAACGGAAAGCGCAGACGTCCGCGGCCGCAACGGCGGAAGAGTTCCTTAAAAAAGCGCAGGAACATCATCAGCAGGGAGACCTTATCCATGCAACGGAGTTCTACAACCGCATAATCGAACAATTTCCGACAAGTCCGCAGGCGCTGCTCGCGAAAACGCTTATCAGCGGCATGCAGACAGAGACCATCGGCAAGTTCTGGGACTCGGCTCTGGAGGCGCGCGCCCTGTGCAGGCCCGACGAAGCAATCGACCTGTACACGATCATACTAGAGAAATACCCCGACAGCCCTGAAGCGAACAACGCCAGAGCGGAATTGAAACGCATCGCCGATATGCTGCCCCTGTGGAACGCGGCGCTTGCATCTCACGCGCAAGGCAACGAGGACAAAGCGATCGAACTTTATCGGAGCATCGGAGAGCGTTTTCCTGGCAGTCCGGAGGCGGAAAATGCAGGTTTCCTCCAATCCATCATCCATCAGAACCAATTCATGCCGGCGCAGAAGACCGACAAGGACACGCCCGAGGATACCTTCACCCCGGCGCAGCTTATTTCGCAGTTGCTGCTCCATAAAAAAACAGAGACTGCCGATCAGCGTGCTCTCCCGCCGGATGTTGTGAACGAGGAACTGCAGACCAAAAAGATGGAAAAGATGTGGCAGCAGGCCATTGCGATCGAAAAAGACGGGAAGGTGGAAGAAGCGGAGAAACTTTACCACGACCTCATTGAATCATCGACCAATGGACACCGGGTAAGAGATGCGAAATACCGCCTCGAAAAAATTACAGCGGCAAAATCAGGCGACTTCATTTTGACGCCGAAAAAAGCCTCATTTACCGATGTTGTTCAGAATTTCGCGCAATCGGCTTCCGGGATGCTGACTCCGGGAAGGATTTTTCTCGGCCTTGCATGCGTTTTCCTGCTAGGAGGAAGTTTGTTCTATTTCCGGTCCAACCATGCCGCATCCTGGACCGATATTGTGAAAGACGCGAAAAAGTCCATTGTTGTCGTAAAAACACCCGAGGGCATGGGCTCCGGATTTTTCATTTCCTCGGACGGCATCATATTCACCAATGCGAACGTTGTGGGAAAGAACAAGGAAGTTGAAGTGCGCATGTTCACCGGAGAGTCCCGGCAGGCCGCGGTGATCAGGGTCGGGATACGACCTCTGGATATCGCTGTTCTGAAAATAGAGGGCATTACCAGTCAGTATCTCCCCATGGCCGCTGCTGATGAGTGTCAGGAAGGGGAGGAAATACGCGCCATCGGCGCCCCGTCCGGGATCGAGTATTTCGTGACAAAAGGGATCATCAGTCATTGCGGCTTTGAACAGTCGGGCATTAAATTTATTCAGACGGACGTTGCCATGAATGCGGGCAACAGCGGCGGGCCGTGCATCAGCAACCGGGGGAAGGTCATCGGCATGTCTACGATGCTCCCGCTCGGCGATAATGCCCGAGGGTTAAGCGTCATCCTGCCCATATCCACGGTCAAGGATTTTATGGAAGGCAAGCTGGTCGCGCTGGAGGAAACGTTCCTCAAAAAAGAAGAGGAAAAGGCGAAGGAAGTCGAGCAGAACAACAGCAAGTTCGCCACCAATGTCGATGATGTTTATAAACGTCTGCAGGCGGCGGTGGACCGGGAATATGTTGAATACCAGGCCCGTTTGGACGGGTTGCTCAGGAAAAATCAGATAACCTATGACAAGGGAAAGGCGATGCTGGAACTGATGAAATACGGGCCTTCGGGGTCAGAGACAACGTCGGTGTGGGCGCATGGTCTGGCGATGAAGGTCGCAAAAGCGGAGATCACCGAGGATGATGCCATGAGGATGATTAAGGCACATTTTAAGCAGTGACGAGGAATTTGATAAAAGCCAAATAATAAAAGAAAAAGAACGGTCAGCCGGGTCGGGAAAAACATTTTATGTGAAACCCGACGATTGTATTCCGGAATATTTGAAGAGGTAATGAAGACCATCGGAAAATGTCGGGTTTCGCTTCACTCTACCTGACCTACGTGCTGTCTTTTCACGCCAACAACTACGCGGGTTGGACCTCATTATTGGGATTGTATCAATGCGAATCTTAGGAACTACTATCAAAACATCTACCATTTTAGTACTGCTACTCCTCGCCATAGCGGCTTACCACATATTTGCGACTTTACTTTTTCTGAGAGTAGCCATCCCCACCGTTGCCACAGTGCAGGGGTTTAGAAATCAGTCGGCTGTAGTCAATATAGAAAGTCGATATGGATCAAGGCGAACCACGTATGTCACGAATTATCCAATTATTAAGTATCGTACTGCCACAGGAAATGAATATGAACTGTCAAGACTGACCCCATGCGATTTTTTAGAAGTTTTCAAAGAGGGCCAATCAATAGACATTCTTTACGATTCCAATAATCCAGGCAATTCTTGTCAAAATTCCATTGGCGGTAAATGGGGCGCCAGCATTCTTTTTCTTTTTTTAAGTGTTGTGATCCTTTTTTATCGATTGTCTATGATCATTAAGAAACATCGTGTCCAACATCGCCGTCGAGAGGGTCGCTGAAAATCGCGTCCCTCACGGCTGCACTGGACGTCACAATCGCGCGCCCCTGCTGTCCAGAACACCAAGTAAGGAGTATCGCAATGTCTATCAGCAGTAATGCCAAAGAGCTACTAACCAATTTCACGCGCGAGGTATGGAGCGAAGGCAATATCGAAGCCTCGGATAAATACATTGCGACGAAGTATACAATTTATCACGATCCTGGCGACCTTTGGGAAGGTAAGGAACTCGACCTTGCGGGTTACAAGGAGCGCGTCAAAACATTGCGTATGGCGTTCCCCGATCAGTTCTTCGACATACAGGGGCTTTTTGCTGACAACGACGCTGTTGTAATGACGTGGCTCTGGTCGGCCACACACAAAGGGGATATCCCCGGATTTCCCGCTACTGGCAAGCGAATTAAGATGTCTGGCGCAACTGTTTACTATTTCGATGGTAGCCGACTCACCGGGCATTGGCAGATCACTGATCGTCTGGGCGTGTATCAGCAATTACAGCGAGCAGCGACCGGTGCCTGATGAAGGCAGTCCAACCCTACGCTCAAGCATGATTGTTCAAAAGCTCACCGCCTCTTGGCGCCACGTCATGCGCTATGGAAATGGAGAAATAATTGGATAGTGTGATGAAAGTGTCCATAATCCTCGGCCATCCCAGTCCGGGAAGTTTTAGTCATGCCATAGCTGGAGTCGTGAAGGAAGCATTGGAGCGAAACGGTCATGAGATATATTTTCATGATCTGTACAAAGAAAACTTCGCCCCTCTGTTATCTGCTGAAGAAATACCGAAAGACATTCCCTTGCCCTCGGATGTCGAAAGGTATTGCAAAGAAATTACGATGTCGAAAGGGATCATTATCATACACCCTAATTGGTGGGGCCAGCCCCCGGCAATTTTGAAGGGCTGGATCGACAGGGTTATCAGGCCAGGCGTGGCATATGAATTTCGGGAAAACGATACGGGCGAAGGTGTTCCAATTGGCCTCCTCAGAGCAATGGTAGCGCTTGTGTTCAACACTTCTAATACTGAAACAGTACGGGAACAAAAAGTATTTGGCGATCCGCTTGAAACAATATGGAAGAACTGCATTTTTGATTTTTGTGGCGTGGCAAACTTCTATCGAAGAATGTTCAACATCGTAGTTGTCAGCTCAGACGAACAGAGAAAAGAATGGCTGGAGGAAGTCCGACAAACGATCGACAAGTATTTTCCCATGAATAAATAGCAGGACAGAACATTCAGGGTCTGGTATCATCATGGAAATCATATGAATAGTAAAACTCTGGCGCCTCCGTGCTTTGGTCCACTTATGTGGAGGATTTGCAGAACGGTTCATTTGATAAAATGACAAAAAACGCGTGAAAGAGTGATCGAACATTATGCATAAAGCACACGAAAAAAATAAAGCCCTTGAAAAAAGAAGCGTCGTAATTATAACCATCGACGAAAAAATCATCACAGGAAATCTGCCTGTTCAACAACGAACAACCATGGTCGAGAATAAAAGCATTACCGCACTCTTGAATAATGCGGGGATAACACACCCTGATTCCAGAGAGCTTGGTATTCGACGTTCGCATGGCAATGTTCACGTGCATATCTATGATTTCAAGATGCATATCCCCGGTGTACATGAGCCCGTCTATGAAGGCAGCGCCGGCCTTTTTATTCCTGTCAGCGACATCGTCTTCGCATTCGGCAACAAGGAAGATTATACGCACACGCCGAGAAAAACCGGACCAATGAATTTCACTTCAGAAGCGATAAAATTAATCCAGGGGTATTATCAGATCGACGGAGTGGTGAGTGAATTTGAAAAGGGCATGAGCGCACATAAGAAGGAGGAACCCTTCATGAGTGTTCGCGAAGCGGAGTTGAGTCAGTGGCATAAGTCGAAAGATCAGAATTTGGTTGAGAGACTTGCCCTCTTGAGATTAAGTGCGGTTGATAATTTTATTACGGTGAATAAACGTTTGATGTTTTACAGAAACACCTATTAACCTAAAAACGGCAATTGGCCACAGAATGCGCAAAATTCTCAGGGAAGAAACAATATCTTAACGACAAAATGATAAGCGCCTGCAGGGTGAAGCTGTTTTACCAGCGTACTGCTTGATTTCTTTTGTGTCTTATGCGCTTTTTGTGGCTGAACTGCTCTTTTTAGGATTAATGCATGTATCCTTCTACCGGAGCCATCCTGGATACGCGCCGGCCTTCCGCGCCTCATCAGGCAGATCGACTTCCAACTGACGCCGTGTCCGCTCGATAGTTATGTTCGTTCGCTCTTTGTATCTCTGGTACGATGTGCAATCCATCCGCTTTTTGCCGTAGGCATTATACGATTTGCTTTCACATTCCTTCTCCTGCGAACTGAGCGATTCATACTCCTCCTGCAGGTCTTTCAATCTCTGTCGCAGTGATTCCGCCCGGTTATGCCAGTATGCTTCCCCCCGTCCGGATGAGTCGGTATCTTCGGGATCATACGAGCCTTTTTTTGCGGCTTTCTTTTCCTTCTTATATTTTGGAGTGCTGTCCGGACCCGGCTGGTTCCCACCTTGTTCCATCGCCGGCTCCTGAGAATCAGGTATTTTCTTCGCCCGCGCCTGGTCCTGGTACTCGGTTGGCACCTTCGAGATGTCATCGCTATAATGGCTGATACCACCGCGGTCTGTCCAGGAATAGATCTCGGCATAGGTCGAGGATATCGGCATAATAAGCAGAACAGTCAAAAGGATAAGATATTTTCGCATTCTTCCCCCCTAGTTCTCTCCAGGCAAAAAATAGTACTCTGAGCACAATGGTGTTGTCAAATATTATTGTGGACGGATAGGCCCGGTCCTCATTCATAATTTGCCACCTAACCAGCTAACCCTTTATTTTATTTGAATTGTTACTTTTCTACACTACCCTGAAAATACCCTGAAAAATTTCTTTACACTGCCAGGCAATAGGAATAAAATTAGCCGAATTTAATGCCTTTTTGAAAGGAGAACAAATGTCATGAAAACGAACCAGGGGTTGCTCAGGATGTTGTTATTAGTTTTGTGCGCGATGTTTCTTGTTTCAAGCGCAGCATTTGCCTACGACATTTCGGGCATGGTGAGCTACAACGGCGCGAAAACAGGGCGTATTTATATTTCCGCACATCAAGATAACAACAATAATGGCTACGGTGTGAGTATTACAGCGCCCGGCCCCTTTACCATCCGAGGCATACCTGACGGGACCTACACGGTGGGAGCGTTCATGGATTCCGTGGGAGACATACTTCTTCATGCTTCTGATCCAGCTGGTTTGACATCTAATGTGAATGTTTCCGGTGCCAACGTAACCGGGGTGACGGTAACACTCAATAATCCCGCATCCGTTGCACCTGTTCCGCCGACCGATATTCATGCAGTCTCCACAGGAAACGGAACTGCCGCTATTTTATGGAATTCAGCGACCGTACCCTATGGCCCCCGTTATCAAGCAATAGTGCCTGATACATATGATATTTACTGGAGCACGAATCCCGATGTCATGAGCAATGTGACAGGAAGTATGAAGAACTATCCAGCGAATGAAAACGACAATTTGACGTTCCTCGATGGTCTAACGGACAACCAGACGTATTATGTACTGATGACCGGCGCCACAGGGACAATTATCAGCGCCGGATCAACAACCGCAATGGTAACCATCAGCGCCCCGACAGGCGGACACTCGGTTTCCGGATCCGTGGCATATTCCGGGTTCGACCCGGGAAATAAGAAGCTCTTTGTGCTGTTGTTCGGCAATGATTCGATCAGCAGCTATCAGATCACCACTCTGCCCGCGTCTCCCACTTCTCCTCTCCAGTTCACGGTACCGAATGTTCCGAATGGCACCTACTGGGTGTATCCTGTGATTGCTTCGGGCCCAGATGACGTCGGTATCGGACCCCAAGGTCAGGTGCCCATGATCACGGTCAGCGATGCTGATGTCTCGAATGTGAGTGTATCTCTTTCAGCGATCAATGCCGGCGTGGATGTGACGACCAACCACTATAAATTCCTGTATGGGGAAGGCTATAACCTCGATGTGAATATCAACAGCATGATGAAGAAACCGGTGAATGTAACGTTCACTGGCGGGCCCCAGGTCTCCGGTCCAATCGATATCGCCATTGATCCGGAGCAAGGGAGTTTCATGGAAAACTTCGATGTAGCTGACCGTCCTACTGTCGGCGATTCGTATTCCGTCTTTGTAACGTATTCTGACGCATCCACGGAAACCATAAGCGCGCAGGTTACGGATGTATTGGACAGCTTGCCAACTGCCATATCACCGATTGGTTCCATCCAGTACAATGCGACTCCCACGTTTACCTGGGAGGCGCCATCATTCCCGCCTGCTGGAACGTATTATTATGGTTTATGGCTGCGCGGCGACAATAACGGCATCTGGTGGAATGCATGGGATTTGCCGAACACACAACTATCAGCTGTGTACAATTCCGTCGGGGACTCCTCGTCTCCAACGTTGAGCACCAATGCAAGCTATTGGTGGGGAATCACTGTTATCGACAGCAAGGGAAACAGCGCGATGCATCAAATCCCATTTTTCATGGGCTCCGGCATATCAGGCAAGGTAACGTCCGACGGCGTGACCGGCATCGGGGGGGTGTGGGTAACGGTTTATACCGATACCATGACATGGATCAACAACACCATGACGAATGCGGACGGCACCTATTCCATCGGCGGCCTGGCTGCCGGTTCGTATAAAGTCTTTGTTGACGGTTCCAATAAGAATTATATGAACGCGTGGTACGATGACGGCGCATCAGTGACCGTCAATTCCGGACAGCCGACGCAAAATATAAATATAACCCTTTCTCAGAGCGGGAGCATTTCCGGCAGGGTGACGAATGGAACAACGGGTATTTCGAACGTAGGCATCAATGTATGCCAATATGACAGCGGTTCCGGCAATTGCAACTGGGGCTATAACGGAGCAACCACGAACGGAAACGGTGACTACAGTATCAGCGGATTGCAGACAGGACAATATAAAGTCCAGTTTAACAGCGGAGGCACCTCCTATGTCGGCGAGTGGTACAACGATAAAGCTGACATGGCTTCAGCAGATGTCGTGGCCGTGACCATGGGCGCAACAACGTCCCTTGCCGATACCGTTCTGGTCCAGGGCGGCGGCATTTACGGCAGGGTGACGAATGGGGGCACGGGGGTTCAGGATGTATGGATCAGTGCCTGTCAGTACGACAGCAATACCGGCAATTGTATGTGGGTGGTTAACGGAACAAACACTGATGCGAACGGCAATTATACGCTTGGCGGGTTGTCTGCCGGACAAGTTAAGGTCTGGTTTAACGTCAAAGACTATTATATGGGCCAGTGGTACAACGGAACAACTGATATGACTTTAGCAACTGCCGTGACCATTACCGTGGGTGTAGCAGCTCCTCTTGCAGACACCGTGTTGGTCCAGGGCGGGATTATTTCCGGCAGTGTGACGAACGGGACAACAGGGATACAGAATGTAACGGCATTCGTTTGCTTGTACGATAGCGGCGCCGGCACGTGCAATGGGGTCGGTTCGGCGGTGACTGACGCAAATGGCTATGTCCAAGGCTTGCTGCCTGCGGGAGAGTACCGGATTCAGTTCAGGGCCGGTAGTGTGGGGTATGCGAGCGAGTGGTACAATGACAAGGCGAATGCGGCTTCGGCGGACCCCGTTACCGTAAGCGCAGGCATAACAACATCGCTGTCTGACGCAGTATTAGTCCTGAAAGACACGACACCTGATGCCTTCAGCTTCACAGCTCAGACGAATGTGCCGCGCAATACGCTGGTGTCCTCGAACACGATCACGGTGAGCGGGATAAATGCACCGACGTCTGTCTCCATCTCCAACGGGGAGTATTCCATAAATAACGGGGTGTTTACCAGTTCCACAGGAACCACGCGCAACAACGATACGATTCGAGTGCGCCAGACCTCTTCTTCGAACTTTTCCACGATGACGGGCGCGACGCTCGATATCAATGGCACCACGGGAACGTTCAATGTTTCGACCGAGGCGATGGACACCACGCCGGACAATTTTTCGTTCACGTTCCAGAATGGCGTAGCGCTCAGTACGCAGGTCATATCGAACTCGATCGTTGTTTCCGGCATCAACGCGCCTGCTTCGATCAGCATCACCAACGGCGAGTATGAGATCAATAACAACGGCGTGTGGGACGGCGCTCCTGGCACGGTTAAGAACGGCGATGAGGTCCGGGTGCTGGTCCTGTCATCCGCGAATTATTCCACACCTGCCAGCGCAACGCTGACCATCGGAGGAGTTTCACGCGGCTTCAGTGTAACGACCGTGGCATCGCCGGCTTCCGGCGTGACCTTCACCCCGAATGTCACAAGCCCCCAACTGATCGGGAACCATGACATCACGTTCACCGCAAACGGCAGCGGAGGAAGTGGAAATTACGAATATAAATTCTGGCTCAAGACAAATGGATACTGGAGCCAGATGCGGGACTATTCCCCGACCAACACCTGGACATGGAACACAAACGGCATGGCTGCGGGCAGCTACGACCTGCTGGTCTACGCCAGGAATGCCGGATCGAACGCGGCGTATGATGTAAAGAACTCCCTCGTTTATACCCTTGTTGCCACCGCGCCTGCGACGGGAGCTACGATAACACCCAATATTGTCAGCCCCAGGATCATCGGGAACAATATAACCTTCACCGCAACAGGCAGCGGCGGCAGCGGCAGCTACGAGTATAAATTCTGGCTCAAAACAGGGGGAGTTTGGATTACGGTGCAGGACTATTCTGGAACAAACACCTGGACATGGAACACGAACGGGGCAACAGCCGGGGCTTACGATGTTCTCGTCTATGTCAGGAATACCGGGTCGAGTGCGGCATCAGAAGCACTGAGCTCGCTCACTTATATTCTCCTTGCCAACACAGCTGCAACCGGCGCAACCCTGACGCCGGGGACCCTAAGCCCCCAGATGATCGGGAATAACAATATCACCTTTACCGCGGGCGGCATCGGAGGCAGCGGGAGCTATGAATATATGTTCTGGCTCAAGACGATCGGAGTCTGGAACATCGTACAGAACTATTCCGCAACCAACACCTGGACCTGGAACACGAACGGCGTGGCAGCAGGAAGCTACGACGTGCTGGTCTATGTCAGGAATTCCGGATCAGGCGCAGCGTACGAAGCGCTGAATTCGCTCACGTATGTGCTGCTTGCCAGTTCACCCGCAACCGGCGCGACGATTGCCCCGGACATTGCAAGCCCGCAGGTGATTGGGAATAATCCAACCTTCACGGCAGGCGGCGTCGGCGGCAGCGGAAGCTACGAATACAAGTTCTGGCTCAAGACAAACGGCGTATGGGCCATGGTGCGGGATTACTCCAAGACCAACACCTGGACATGGAACACAAGTGCAACATTGGCCGGCACCTACGGCGTGCAGGTCCAGGTTAGGAATGCCGGATCAAGTGCAAAGTATGAAGCAGTAAAGACCATGAGCTATGTTCTTGCTCCGCCGCCTGTCAGCGGCGCAACCCTTGTCCCGGATAAAGCAAGTCCCCAGACAGCAGGGGCCAACGTAACCTTCACCGCAGGCGGTGTTGGAGGAAGCGGAAACTACGAATACAAGTTCTGGATCAAGGCGGCCGGTATCTGGACAGTGGTGCAGGACTATTCAACGACCAACACCTATTCCTGGAACACCACGGGCCTGACTCCCGGGACCTACCGGGCGCAGGTGTATGTCCGGAACGTGGGCTCAACTGCGAATTATGAGGCAGTGCTCGGGATGGGGTATGTGGTGAAGTAGGGGCGCACCAAGATAGTATTAACATTTGCCGCGGGTCTCTCAGTAATGGGAGGCCCGCGTTTTTGTTTGTGAACTCTGAATAAAACAATGAATCAACAATGAACTCGGAAAATTTATTCATTGGAGGAGGTTGCCCATTTGTATCGCAAGATTTATGTTGTTGTTACTTGATGTTATGAAGAGTTGATAGTCCCATTAATTTTCAAATGGTTAAGACGAAAGACAAATGATAATTAAAATTGCTACTTTTAGTAACTACCCTAAAAATACCCTGAGGATAACTCAGAATTATATTGCAACCCAAAACGATGTTATATATACTTTCAGCTACTTTTTGTTAATTAGAATATATCAGTAGTGTCCGGTTAAATATCAAATAAGTTCAATTGATTAGCAACATCGAACTGTTCCTGAAATACCAAATTGCCTGCGAAGGCTTGAGATAACAGTGTTTTTTCAAAAACAGACACTGAAATAATCTGTAGCAACGTATAAAGAGATGAGTCCAAATGAAGCTTCCGTTTAACAATAGCGATCAGCACGTAAGTTGCGACAGCACACCAGATTTGCGTTTTCACCGCATTTTCACTAGTGCCGATAAAACGCTTGATGCGCAGATGCTGTTTGATCCACTTAAAGAACAGCTCAACCTGCCAGCGCCCTTTATACAGCGCTGCGATGGTCAATGCGGGCAGCGCCGTGTTGTTAGTCAGGAACACCAGCGTTTTACCAGAGTCAGGGTCTTGAAAGCGGATACGCCGCAATTGCTCAGGATAATCTTGCGCTACGTAGAACCCATCCAGCATGATTCGCTGATCACAGATTACGCCTGTGTCCCGGTCGGCCGGCATCGAATACACCCTATGGGCATTCATTCCATGCTTTGCACGCGTCACAAAGAATGCGCCTGCCTGATGCAGAGCAAACAACCGGCTGAAGTCCAGATAACCGCGATCCATCACGTAGAACGCACCCGCTTCGGCAATCAGCATATCCAATACATTGACCTCATGGGTCTTGCCGTCCGAGATGTGAATGAACGCTGGAATGTTACCACGCAAATCAAGCAGCGTATGCAGTTTAACCGCCGCCTTGGTAGAACGAAACGGCGCCCAGGGAAACAACGACAGGCACAGATCAATGGTTGTGACATCCAAGGCATAAACAGTATTATGCAATTCGATGCTGAAACTGTCGTTGCAGTACAGCTTGCGAGCACGCTTGATCAGCAGCGCTGCCAAATCGGCCCAGATATGCCAGTCGCGTCCTTCGTTGGCATCGGCCAACGTCGAACGCCGGATCGAAGACCTGAAGCCCATGCCATACAACTTCGGCTGGTTGGCCAAAAGGCAGGCCTCTATGTCGCGCAAACTCTCCCGGTAGGTCAGTTGCGCAAACGCCATTGCGCGAAATTGTTCGGTGCAGGGAAGGCAGCGCACGCCGGAGTCCCCGTCGTAACGCGTCACGATGCGCGCAAAACTAGTCCATGGCACGAACTCCATAAGTTGCGCGAACATCGTCTTCCCCTGATTCATTGCTCACCTCCAAAGAAATTAACCTCTGGAGGATACACGAATAGAGGATTGGATAAACTCATTTCAAATCGACACCAAGCTAAAACACGCTTGAACCCGCGCCAATTCACTACTTTGGCGCTTGCATTTGCAAATTAACCGGACACTAGTGATTGCCGATCTTGATTCAAACAGTGACATTGATCGGAATACTACAGATAAATACCGCTAATATTCGTGGATACAACTATGGAGGCCTTATGAAAAGTATCAATATTGTAAATTTAAGAATTATTTCAATTATAACAAAATTGTCACCGATAATATCTGTAGTCTTCAGTATTTTGATGCTATTTGGTATGGCTGAATCGCAAACAGTGCTTTCAGAAAAGTCAAAATACAGTAATCACATGAACACGTTAACTTTTTTGTCAGATCGTGAAAAGACACAAAGATCAAATCAATATCTTGAGTCTCTAAATGATAAAGATTATTTCGCATTAATAAATGACATTACAATGGAAAAGGTAATTAGCAAAGAGGGCCGACTTGTTGTTGGCCATCTCAGAAGGAGATGGGCAGATAACCCGCCAGTTGATCCCATACTGCAAGAAATTGCTAATAAACAAAATAATAGTGATTATAGAAATATCATGGTTGATTATCTTGCTCATTTTTCGAAAAAAAAAGCACGGCAAGAATATGTACAGAAAAAGACAAATGTTGACATTAAGAAAGTTGCATTAAAGTATAAGGATATTGTCGCTGACAAGTCAGATGATGTTTACATCAGAGAAAAAACCTTGATTGTTTTATCGAAGCTAACCGGAATCCTGTGGGAATCCAAGGCATTTAATGCAAAGGAGATGAAAAGCTACGGTGATTTTTATCTTGATCTGCTAAACACGGAGTCAGCAAATGTAGAAATTATAAGTGGTGCAATAAAAGGATTGCATAGTATTAATGACGAAAGGTTACTTCCTGTGATGCGTGCATTTATGAATAATTCTAACACTACCGGAGTTCCCCTAATAAGGCTAGCCGTAATAACGTCAGCAATGATGAAAGACCCAGCATCTCTCACGATAATTTCCCGTCTTATGGAGGTCACTGATAACAAAGATGTTTTCCGAACATGTGTTTACGCGTTATGTCTGTATAAAAACCCGTCAACATTTAAAGTTATTTTGAGAAACCGTAATAAATTTGATGTTAACATTGCAAGATCTATACTACGTGGGGCGCGAGCGACTGTAGAGAAGGTTATTGTGGACAGTGATAGGGCAAACTTGCGTGATGCGATAGACGTTATTAAGTTTGCAGAATTAAAAGAAACAAAGAAATATCTTCATACATTAGTTAACGATTCTGATCGCAATGTACGTTTTGCGGTAATTCAGACGCTTATGGATCTTGGTGAAAAGGAAGATTTGCTATCTGTTCTAGATGCCGCGAGGAATGAAACCGATACTGAAATTCTTGGTCTTCTTCGCCAGGTAGATACTGAAAGTAAACGAGTATTATTACAGCCCGAAGCTAGTCTAGAACCAACTGAAAGAAGTGGAGGGGCAAAATGACGAGACGTTTAGTCAGTGCAATAGTTATCTTGAGTTTGCTTATTTCTTTTTCATCCCGAACATGCATTGCAGCAGAGCGAATCTGTGGCACTAATGGTGGCAGCTCATGTTCTAATATGTCAAATCAGGAGTTAGGTGATGCGGTTTATCGTGATAATGGCATTGATTGGGACAATATCTTTTTTGATCAAGAATATGAACATGCGGCAATATATACAGGTTTAGACGCAAATGGAGCTGATACAATCATACATGTTCTAGGTAATGGCGTACCCACAATGGCAAAAGGATCATTTAGTTGGCCCTCGCAGGGATCGATTTATCATGGAGCATACAATACAGGTGGTATAAATGGTTTAGCCAACATAAGTCGGAACAACATAGTGGCTTCGGCAGAATCAATATTAGCTAATGATGCGAACATAGGCTATACCTTTGCTGATGCGCTGGATTATGGTGGGCTATCTTGGCACGGGGATGTTTCTGAGATTGCGAATTTAAGGTGTGACGGACTAGTAGAGTATTCCTATGAAAAAGAAGGCTTATCAGTATGGGGTAAAGATGGTGCTAATTTCAACATAACGTCCTCGGCAGCAATTTGTGATGAACATAATGATATGCCCGATTGTTTATCCTGTGGTATTCTGGGTTTTATATACACAGATTATAGTTATGAGCTTTCTCCTAAGGCACAACGAGGCGGATATGACAATATGATAGCCATATCGCCGTCCACATATAATAATACTTACATGCAGTCATCCGTACCGCGATCACCAACGAATTCATACAGCATTATATCCGGAACTGCTGGAGCCAATGGTTGGTACACAAGTGATGTGGCGGTCCGATTATTGTCTACGGATGAGTCTGGTATATATAAGATTGCGCATAAGATTGGAACTGGGGGTGTATATACGTCTACCTATACAGCCACTGTTGACATCACTTTAGCTAGTTCTGGCACTATTTATTATTACGGAGTAGATAAAGCTGGCAATTATCCAGCAAATGCAAACTCATTTAGTTTGAATATTGATAAGAGTTTGCCGACAGTACCAGGTAGCCTGACGGCAGGTGTCGCGTCATCGAACCAAATCAATTTGAGTTGGAGCGCATCAATCGACAGTGGAGGATCAGCCCTTGCCGGGTATAAAATTGAGCGGTGCACGGGGAGCGGATGCTCAAATTTCAGTCAGATCGGGACATCATCCGCGAACAGCTACAGCGATACTGGTCTCAATGCAACGATAAGTTACTCATATCGAGTTAGGGCATATGATAACGCAGGAAACCATGGTGGTTATTCAAACACAATATCTGCGACTACATATGCAGGTACAACAGTAACAACGAGTTCAGCGACGAGCATCGGTCAGACTGGTGCTACGTTGAATGGTTCGGTAAACCCAAACGGGTCGAGTACAACGGGATACTTTCAATATGGAACGACGACTGCCTATGGAAGTTCAACAACATCACAGAGCGAGGGGGCCGGCACGTCTAACGTTGCCTTAACGCAGACAGTAACTGGTCTGATGTGCGGGACTCTTTATCACTATCGTGCGGTGGGGGTGAGTAGTAGCGGGACGACGAACGGGAACGATACCACATTCACAACAAGTACCTGCACCTCAACTCCTCCCACGGTGACGACTAGTTCCGCGACGAGTATTGGTCAAACTGGTGCAACATTAAACGGAACAGTGAACGCGAAAAATACCAGCACCACCGTAACGTTTCAATACGGGATGACTACATCTTATGGTACTACGACCACAGCTTTACAAAGCCCGGTCGCAGGCGGTACGAATACCTCTGTTTCTGTTGTTCTCGGTGGACTTATTGCAAATACGACGTATCACTTTCGTGTTGTTGGTACAAATGCTGGAGGAACTTCGAACGGCGGCGACTTAATGTTTACAACAGCTGCAAGCGGAGCAGGTGTACTGTCTATAAACCCAGCGACACCTGCAGCATTTGCCGGTACACAAGGTGGTCCTTTTAGTCCATCGAGTGTAACCTATACACTTTCGAATACTGGGGGGGCATCGATCAATTGGACCGCGTCTTCGGGTTCATGGTATACAGTCACACCAACTAATGGAAGTCTTTCAGCAGGTGCGAACACGCAGGTGACAGTATCTATTAACAACAGTGCAAACAGCCTTGCGGCTGGTGCATGGCAGGGGACAGTCTCTATTGCAAACACGACTAACGGTTCTGGTAATGCTACTCGGACTGTAGACCTTACAATCACAAACAGCGTAACGATAGCGATACCAATTGCGGTTGATCAGCCATCGTGGATAATTACTCATGGTGGCAATGCAAACTGGACAGGCCAGGCATCAACGACGCACGATGGCGTCAACGCTGCTAAAAGTGGACTGATCACTAATAGCCAATTAACCAGTTTTCAGACGACGGTAAGCGGAGCCGGATCTGGGAGTTTCTGGCGGAAAGTGTCTTCTGAAGCCGGTTATGATTATTTATCTTTTTATGTTGATGGTGTCGCCCAGGGTGGAAGCATTAGCGGTGAGGTTGACTGGACGCAGGTGAACTATACGGTCACTGGTGCTGGGAACCACATCCTTTTGTGGGAGTACACGAAGGATGGAAGTGTTAGTAATGGGTCTGATGCGGGTTGGGTAGACCAAGTGGTTTGGACACCGACGAGTCAATCGACTGCTAATTTTAATATTAATTCACCGAATGGCGGTGAATATTTGCAGGCAGGAACCAGTGTTGCAATAACATGGGGCGGAAATGTGTCTTATCCTTATGTTGATATTCACTTATACAAGAATGGTTCCTATAACTCCACAATAGCCAATGGTGTGAATAATAATGGTAACTATATGTGGGACATTCCTACATATTTTTATCCCGGTGCTGACTATCAGGTCAAGATCATAGCATCATCCAATACGGCATTCACCGATTTGTCCGATGATTTTTTTACTGTGTATAGCGTACCGCCGCCAGCCGCGTTTAATGAAGATCCCTATGATGGCACAAACGGTTTGCCGATTAACACAACGTTGACCTGGCTTGATGGTGGCGGCGCGACCAGTTATGACATTTATATGGGTAGTTATCCATGGAATCTTAGCTTTAAAGGAAATCAATCGGGGAATACGTTTAATCCCGGCACACTCAATTACAATACTACCTATTATTGGCGTGTTGATTCCAAAAGCTCAGGTGGAACAACAACTGGTAATACTTGGGCATTTACCACGGAAGCAGCACCAGAACTATTAATAAGCACTTCTGACTTGAATTTGGAAACCAATCTAACCGGCACAACGTTTTCAAGAACATTTACTGTTCGAAACAATGGTCATGCAATCTTGTCCGGGCATCTTTCGCAAAGCGCGGACTGGTTTTCCATCAGCCCTTCTTATACTTTTGCGTTATCTGCAGGAGAAGAGAAGACCTATACAGTGTCTGGTACTTTCCCAATGTCATCAGGTCCGTTTACAACAAATATCACATTCGTTTCTAATGGCGGTAGCCAAGAGATCAGCGTGCACGGAGTCGCCGAGATCGTTGTCAGATGGACAAAAGCGAACAGCCCGTTCATTCTGACGCAGAATGAATTGGTCGAGTCAGGAGTTCGATTAATTATAGAGCCTGGCACGGTAGTGAAGTTCGAACCGGGCCACAGTTTATGGGTGGAGGGCACCCTGATCGCGAACGGAACAACGGCACAGCCGATCACGTTTACGTCGAATAAAACGACGCCTGCAGCAGGTGATTGGGAAGAGATCCATTTCAGCAACAACAGCACTGACGCGGCCATCGATGCGAATAACAATTATGTGTCCGGGAGCATCCTGAGCCATGTGGTTGTTGAATACGGGAAAGGCGTGTTGATCGAGAACTCCTATCCGTATGTAGCAAACAATACGATTAGGAACAACAGCGGGACAAACAATCCGAATGGCTGCTGCCTGCCTTCCGGAGTATTGACATTCCAGTATACGACATCAGACAGCGGCAAAACACTGGTTGTCCAAAACAATATTGTAGAAAACAATACCGGCACCGGCATAGGTGGCGGTAACTATTCGATGGGAATGTCCGGAAGTACACCTACCTTCCTTATCCAGTACAACACGATACGGGACAATAATGGTTCAGGGGTTACGTGTAATAGTGGCCACCTGCTGTTGTCTGATAACGAGATTTATCACAATGGGCAGGGGGTTTATAGTTATAGTGCTGACAATGGTGACATTATTGAACATAATGTTATAGCCAATAACACAGGGTACGCATACGGGGGGTATGGCGGATCATCGCCCACAGTCAGATATAACAGTATCGTTAACAACGGCATGCAGGCAAATCCGCTGATGATGCCAATGTACGGTATGAGCACGATTAATCCGGCAGATGCGATTATCACTGACAATACGATTCTGAATAACAGAGGTGGCTACACGTTTTCATACGAATACTGGCCGAATCCTGTCATAAACAACAACAATATTGTCAATCCATCGAATACGTACGAGGTGTATATTCCCAGTACCACGGCAATGAATATACCGAATAACTGGTGGGGAACGACGGATGCGGCTGTGATAGGAACAAGGATATACGATTACTACGATGATTTTTACCGTGGGAAGGTTACGTATAGTCCTGTTCTTAATACCTGGAACACAGCGGCGCCGATATCTCCTCCGAGCGGGGTGACAATTACGCAGGGTACGGCTGGAAGCGTAAACGTAAGCTGGAACGCCAATCCCGAAAGCGATGTGGCAGGCTATAAGGTTTACTGGGGTACGGAGCCTGGATACCAGTATGCCAACGTTGTTGATGTCGGTAACGCAACGAATTACCTTGTTACCGGTCTTACCGGGAGTACGTACAGTGTTGTGGTGACTGCCTACGATGTGGACGCAGCATCAGTTGTCGACAACCCGAATACGCTGGTGAACGAGAAACAGACATCAGGACATGAAAGCTGGTTCGCTCTTCCCTTGTTCGATCTTACCGTTATAAAAGCAGGTCCAGGGTCTGGAACGGCTTCAGGCAACGGTTCTTATGAATATGGTATGACAGCGAATGTAACAGCGTCACCGGACCCCGGGTCTTTCTTTGCCGGCTGGAGCGGAGATTGCTCTGGAAATATGAATCAGACTTCCGTCACTATGAACGGAAACAAAACCTGCACCGCAACATTTACTCTCATGCCAATATATTATTCACTAACAGCGTCTATTTCAGGCACCGGTATGGGCATGGTATCGGGTAGTGGAATGTTTATGGAGGGAGCGATTACAAGCGTATTCGCAATGCCCTATCCCGGATCTATCTTCACGGGTTGGAGCGGAGATTGCTCTGGTACGACGAGCCCAGCTACAGTTGTTGTTGATAATAATAAATCGTGCACTGCAAACTTTGCGATGGCCACAACGTATTCTCTCATGGTGAATACCGCAGGTACGGGAAATGGCATGGTAATGGGCGATGGGATGTACAATGAAGGTGCTGTCGCGACCATAACAGCATTGCCATATTCAGGATCAACGTTCAGTGGTTGGAGTGGGGATTGCTCCGGTATCGTGAGCACCACAACCATCACTATGGACAGCAATAAGTTCTGCACGGCGACGTTCAGCATAGTGACCGGCTCGATTTCCGGTGTTGTATCAGACGACAGCCTGCCTGCGAATCGCCTGGCTGGTGTCCCGGTTTTTGCCTGCATTGACAATACTAATTGCGTGTCGACCCTGACAGGACCTGACGGTTCCTACTCTTTGCCAAATCTAAGCTACGGCATGTACACATTGACTGCGGGCGGCAAGGGCTCTTTGTTCGCCCAGGCATATTTTCCCAATAGCACGCATAGCCCATTTACGGCAGGTTGGGTCTATATGAATGGCGTCGATGTCCAAGGTATTGATTTTAATTTGCAGCATGGCGGGGTTGTTTCAGGCGTCATTAGCGGCGCAACAGATACAGTTCTTGCGGGAATACGCGTTCAGGCTTGTACTATGATGAATGACTGCGGCGACGCGGTTACGAATGCCCTTGGACAATATGCTATTACGGTTCTTCCTGACTCCTATACAATCTACGCTGATGCATACGGGACACCCTACGTGGGCGAGTTTTACGATAATGCATATGATCGAAATTCGTCAACCGTCGTCGCTGTATCCTTAGGCAATTCAGCGGCTGCCAGTATGACGCTCGACTTACCTGGTTCGATTACAGGAAAGATCAGGGATAGCGTTACAGGACAGGGCATCATGGGAATATCAGTGATTGCATGCACACCGAGCGGATTCACCTGCAATGGGGCAATGAGTGATATGAACGGCGATTACACGATCATTGGTCTGGTGCCGGCTGCCCATCAGATCTACGCGAACGGGAACGGGTCCTTTGTTGGTAGATACCACGGAAATGTCTATGATGCAGGTCTTTCTACCCTTGTTTCGGTAGTTTCCGGCAATATTGTTTCGGGGATAAACGTAGATCTTCAGATCGGCGGTTCTATTACAGGTGTTGTTACGGCAGCAGATACCGGATCAATCCTATTCGGCGTCTGGGTTTCAGCTTGTACCAGTAGCGGGCCGGGTAATTGCTTCTCTGCAGTAACTGATATAGATGGCCGCTATACCATCAGTGGTTTGTCCACAGGAAACTATAACCTTTTCGCGGATGGATATGGCACCTATATAGGCGAATTTTACACTTCATCAGGCGGAACTCAGAACTTAACGAGCGCTGAACCGGTTCCTGTGACAATAGCCACTGAAACAACAGCCAAGAACTTTGTACTTGATATAGGTGGTTCAATTACCGGCATTGTGTCGTCTGCATCAGGTGCGGTATCGTGGCAGCTCATTTATGCTTGCGGCACGTCAGGTGGACCATGTTGGGGCGCGCAATCAAATTATGACGGTACCTATACCATCTCAGGGTTGGTAACGGGCACCTATACGGTTTACACCTCAGGAAGTGGGATCTATTCAGCACAGTATTATAATGGTGTTGTTGACCAGGCTGCAGCTACGTTGGTAAGTGTGATACAGGGGCAGAATACAGCATCAATCAATTTTATGCTGACGGAACTTCCCTCGTCGTATGTTATTTCGGCGAGCGCAGGTTCTCATGGTTCCATCACTCCGTCAGGCGCCGTATCTGTGCCAATCTGGGGCGTGCAGATGTTTACAATAATGCCTGATGCGGGTTGCCATGTGACGGACGTATTCGTGGATGGTGTTTCGATTGGAGCAGCTGATTACTATATGTTTGCAGGTGTCTCGTCAAATCACACGATCAGCGCAAGCTTTGAGCCAGGTGTATATACCGTGACAGGTATTTCAATGGGGAATGGTACGATAACGCCGCCAACACAGTCATTGGTGTCGGGCAGTACAGCAACTCTCAATCTCATCGCCGATTCGGGTTACAAAATAGGGACTGTCGAGAGCACATGTGGCGGGTCACGCGTCGCCACATTGTTCACAACAGGTCCGGTTACTGCGAATTGTACCGTGACAGCTTCGTTCATTCCGAATTCACTTGCCGTATTAATTGCAGGTACAGGCAGCGGGACAGTTACAGGCGCTGGAAATTACAACTATAACGATCGTGCCATTGTGACAGCAACTGCGAATTCAGGGTCGTCATTTGCCCGGTGGGACGGTGACTGCACAGGCATCATCAGTACCACAACGATTACCATGAACGGCAGCAAGACTTGCACTGCCACGTTCGACGATATAAGCGGTCCGGCAATGACGCTCTCCATGCTCCCTGACAAAGCGGTCACGTCAAACCCTGTTCTCAACATTGCTGGTAGTGTCACGGACCCGAATGGTGTCAAATATATTACTATAAACGGCATTGCGGTGAATGCGTCAGGGGCAGTCTTCAGCAAGGCCCTTCTGCTAAGCAACTCTACAAACACTGTTACCATAACTTCGACGGATATCCTCGATAACCAGACTATCGAGACCAGGACAATTATTTATGATTTCACGGCACCTGGACTCGATATTACGAACTTGCCGGATAATTCAGTTGTGTTTAACAACGTCATCGAATTGAACGGCACAATCGCTGACCCGGCGTCTATCGTGAACGTCAGAGTAAACAGCAGCGCTCCACAGGCAGCAGTTATCAGCAGCCAGACATGGACCAGCGCGGTTATCCTTGCATCAGGTATCAACACCATCGAGGTCATCGCCACAGATACGATAAACCGGACCAATAGACTGAAGCGGACCGTAATTCTGGATACACTTGGCGCGGCCGTCAGCATATTCCAACCTGAGCAGGACAGCGTGGTATCCGCGAGTAATGTGGCGATTAAGGGGATGATCGCCGATGCACCAACAGGTGCATTCATTACCATTGATTGCAATGCCCAGACCTACACTCCCGGCCTTACCAACGGAGTGTTTGACCAGGTAGTAAGTTTAAGCACAGAAACGTCCTATCCGATCGTTGTCACGGTCAGGGACAATGGCGGGAATGCGTTAACCACGCTCCAGCGGAATCTTATATACAAAAAGATGTCCGTTGCACTTGCTCCGGATAAAAGCAGTCCGCACGTTCTTTCCGGTGCGGGAACGATTGCCTTCACTGCGCAGACAAGCGGCGGTTCAGGAAACTACGAGTACAAATTCTGGCTGAAAACAGACGGCGTCTGGAACATAGTTCAGGATTATTCACCAGCCAACGCATGGATGTGGAGCACCATGGGTGTGGCGGCAGGGTCGTACGACGTGCTGGTCTATGTCAGGAATGCAGGATCGAGCGCAACGTACGAAACATTAAATTCGCTCAGCTATGTTTTACTGGCCAATTCTCCTGCAACCGGCGCTATTCTCACTCCGGATATTGCAAGTCCCCAGATGATCGGGAATAACATAACGTTCACTGCGGGCGGAATTGGCGGCAAGGGGGATTATGAATATAAATTTTGGCTTAAGACGGGCGGCGTCTGGAGTATTACGCGGGACTATTCTGCTGCCAACACTTGGGAATGGAGCACGACCAGTTTAGCAGCTGGAAGCTACGATGTGCTGGTCTACGTCAGAAACACCGGATCGAGTGCGGCGTATGAAGCGAAAGCTTCACTCAGCTATGTTCTTGTTTCTAACCCACCCGCTACCGGGGTCACGCTCAATCCGAGCATTGTAAGTCCTCAGATAATCGGGAATAATGTAACTTTCACCGCAGGTGGCGTTGGCGGCAGTGGGAATTATGAGTATAAATTCTGGCTTAAGACAGGTGGTGTCTGGGCCGAGGTACAGGCATATTCTTTAACGAACGCATGGACATGGAACACCATTGGGTCACCAGCAGGGTCGTATGAGGTAGAAGTCTATGTCAGGAATATTGGATCGATCGCTGCTTACGAAGCGTTAAATTCCCTGACCTACGCTCTTGTTGCCAGCACGCCGGCGACAGACGCAACGCTCATCCCGAGTTTGTCAAGTCCCCAGGCAATCGGAAATCATACTATCACTTTCACCGCGGGCGGCATGGGTGGCAGTGGAAACTATGAATATAAATTTTGGCTTAAGACAGGTGGTGTCTGGACCGAAGTACAGCAATATTCATTGACAAACACCTGGATATGGAATACCAACGGTGCAGAAGCAGGCACTTATGGAGTGCAGGTCTATGTCAGAAATGTTGGATCGAGCGCAAAGTATGAAGCGGTAAAGAATCTCAGTTATATCCTTAGTGTAACCGGTCCAGCCACAGATGCCAGTCTTACTTCAGACGTTGCAAGCCCGCAGATTATCGGTAACAATCCAACCTTCACGGCAGGCGGCGTCGGCGGCAGCGGAAGCTACGAATACAAGTTCTGGCTCAAGACAAACGGCGTATGGGCCATGGTGCGGGATTACTCCAAGACCAACACCTGGACATGGAACACAAGTGCAACATTGGCCGGCACCTACGGCGTGCAGGTCCAGGTTAGGAATGCCGGATCAAGTGCAAAGTATGAAGCAGTAAAGACCATGAGCTATGTTCTTGCTCCGCCGCCTGTCAGCGGCGCAACCCTTGTCCCGGATAAAGCAAGTCCCCAGACAGCAGGGGCCAACGTAACCTTCACCGCAGGCGGTGTTGGAGGAAGCGGAAACTACGAATACAAGTTCTGGATCAAGGCGGCCGGTATCTGGACCGTGGTGCAGGACTATTCAACGACCAACACCTATTCCTGGAACACCACGGGCCTGACTCCCGGGACCTACCGGGCGCAGGTGTATGTCCGGAACGTGGGATCAACTGCGAAGTATGAAGCAGTGCTCGGGATGGGGTATGTGGTGAAGTAGGGGAGTAACAAGACAGTGACTTCATGAGACGCGGGTCTTTCAGCATTGGGGGATCCGCGTTTTTTATACGGTACAACAATAATAAAGTATCATAGTCGGCAACATGAAAAACGAGCGGCTACGCAACAGATAGTCTCTTAGAAGTCTTGGTGGAGCCAATCAGGAGATGTGGTATTCAAGGAACATCCGAGGTTGAAGCAGGTTCTTGCGGACAGAACTAAAAACTGCAAAAAACAGATTGGAGGAAGATGCCCATGAAATCTATTTTTTTTAAATCAAATGCAACTGATCGGTATGGTAAGTGGCCTCGTTATCATTTGTTATTTGTGACGATTGCAGCTATATGGTGTTTGCTCAGCACGGCCATAGCGCAAGCTAGTGTGCTCACTATAACAAAAGAGGGCAGCGGCAGCGGTACAGTTACCGCATTGGACGCTGTATATTTTGAGGGTTTCGAGTCTGCAGACTTGACCAGGTTTCCCTGGTCTACGGGCGGCAATGGCTCATGGTCTGTTAAAAGCGGTGTTGGCTACGGCGGCACTTACGGGGCCGAAGCGCCGCAATCGATAACTGATTCTCAGTCGAGTCATCTTGAGGTGCCGATCACTACTTCAGTGGATGGCAATGTTTCTTTCAGGCTGAGTGTATCTTCAGAAGCAAACTATGATTTTCTTCGATTCAAAATAGATGGTATTGAAAAAGGAGCATGGTCGGGCACGATCGGATGGACACAGGTCTCCTATCCAGTAACTGCGGGCGCGCATGTTTTCAGATGGGAATATACAAAGGATAGCAGTGCTTCTCTGGGCAGCGATACCGCATGGATTGACGACATCAGTATCCCGAATAACTCTATGTCGGTTTTTAGTGAATCTACGGGCACGGTGTCTTACAACAATGACGTTTCCGTTGTCCTTTCCGCCTTGACTGCCACGGGTACGACCTTCTCCGGATGGTCCGGCGCATGTACAGGCACTGCTTTATGTCAATTAAACATGGATACAGACAGAAATGTTACTGCAACGTTCACACTCACGCCAACGAATGGAACATGTGGAACTTCTAACGCCAAGTCTTTTGTTTCTACACCTATAAGTAATCTTTGCGGGTCAGGAACGGCCACAGCAGTGTGCGGAGAAGGTCCTTGGACGTGGGATTGTTTAGGGATAAATCTGGGGACGACTGCTAGTTGTTCAGCGAATCTCGCGGTGCTTAGAACCGTCACAAGTCTAAACGACAGTGGAGTTGGATCGCTCAGGCAAGCGATAACTGATGCTAATCCTGGAGATTTTATCAACTTCGGCGTTACAGGTGTAATAACTATTGCTGGTGAATTGCTAATAAATAAAGATATCAACATAGAAGGGCCGGGTGTGAATTCCTTGACTGTTCAACGTGACGTCACCGCCGGTAGTTTTCGTATTTTTAATATTAACGGTGCAACTGCGCTTATCAGCGGTTTGACAATAAAGGGCGGCAGTATCTCAGGGAAAGGCGGAGGTATCTATAATCAGTCTTTATCGCATTTAACGCTCACAAATTGTGCAATTATAAATAACACAGCGGCTTCAGTAATGAGTGTTGATGGCGGCGGCGGCATATATAATGCTGGCACCCTGACTATGAGCGACTGTACGATTTCCGACAACGAAGCTTTATTTACATCTGGCAGCGGTGTATCGAGTAATGGCGGCGGCGTAAGGAATTATCAGGGTGTAATGACGATCACGAACAGTACGATCTCAAATAACTTCGCAAACTCGGGTTATGGAGGAGGCATCTACAATACCGGGCAAACAGATATAATTAACAGCACCATTTCAGGAAACTCAGCACACGACGGCGGTGGCATATATGATAATTATCAACTTTATGGCACACGCTTGCTGCTCAGATATGTCACTGTTTATGGCAATGCGGCATATGTGGGGGGCGGTATTTATCTTAATAATTCGTTTGTTCATTTTAAATACATAATTGTTGCAGGCTCGACAGGTGGAGATTTTAGAATTGCAGGTAGCATAACGTGGATAACATTTACCGATAGCATCATTCAAGATAGATCTGTCTATTCATCCGCTCTCTATTCCGGTGACCCCTTGCTCGGGCCCCTGGCAAACAACGGCGGTCCCACAAAGACCCATGAACTTCTTACCGGCAGCATCGCGATAAACAAAATTCCACAGGGAACATTTGGTTGTACCGCTGGATACACCGACCAGAGAGGAATATCCCGTCCACAGGGTTTATCCTGTGATATCGGCGCTTATGAAACTGTCATTCCGCTGGCTGCGACATTTACTTCAGACAAAACCAGCCCGCAGCTTCTATCAAGTGCTGGAAACATATCTTTTACTGCGCAAGCAAGCGGAGGGTCAGAGGTCTATGAGTACAAATTCTGGCTCAAGACAAATGGTATCTGGAACCAGGTCCAGGATTATTCCTCGACAAACACCTGGACGTGGAACACGACCGGGGCAACAGCTGGGGCTTATGATGTTCTGGTCTATGTCAGGAATGTTGGATCGAGTGAAGCATATGAAGTGTTAAAGTCTCTCACCTATGTTCTTTTAGATAACCCGCCTGCCACCGGAGCAACGCTTACTCCTGATATCGCCAGCCCCCAGATGATCGGGAACAACAATATCACCTTTACCGCAGGCGGCATCGGCGGCAGTGGGAACTATGAATATATGTTCTGGTTCAAGACAAATGGAGTCTGGAACATCGTGCAGACCTATTCCACGACCAACACCTGGACCTGGAACACGAACGGAGTGGCAGCAGGATCGTACGACGTGCTGGTGTATGTCAGGAATTCCGGATCAGGCGCAGCGTATGAAGCGCTGAATTCGCTCACCTATGCTCTTGTTGCGACTTCACCCGCAACCGGCGCCACGATAGCGCCGGATATGGCAAGCCCGCAGATTATCGGTATCAATCCAACCTTCACCGCAGGCGGCATCGGGGGCAGCGGAAATTACGAATACAAATTCTGGCTCAAGACAAACGGCGTATGGGCCATGGTGCGGAACTATTCCACGACCAACACCTGGACATGGAACACAAGTTCAGCAGCAGTTGGCACCTATGGAGTGCAGGTCCAGGTCAGAAATGTCGGATCGAGCGCAAAGTATGAAGGAGTGAAGACCATGAGCTATGTTCTTTCCCCGCCGCCCGTCACTGGCGCAACCCTTGTCCCGAACATCGCAAGCCCCCAGACAGCAGGGGCGCATATTACCTTCACCGCAGGCGGTATTGGAGGAAGCGGAAACTACGAGTACAAGTTCTGGATCAAGGCGAACGGAGTCTGGACCGTGGTGCAGGACTATGCAGCGACCAACACCTATTTCTGGAACACCACAGGCTTGGCTCCCGGGACCTACCGGGCGCAGGTGTATGTCCGGAACGTGGGGTCGAGTGCGAAGTATGAGGCAGTGCTCGGGATGGGGTATGTGGTGAAGTAAAGAAACGCAACTGAAGCAAAGACCAATGCGGGTCACTCAGAGATGGGTGGCCCGCTTTTTGTTTGTGACACGTTGTTGGCCTCTGCCTCCATTTTATTACTTTACAGCAGATAAAAAAAACATTATAGTTGGCACATGGAAAGGGTGATTTCGAGAGTGGAACATGCAATACTCTGAAAAAATAATGAGCGAAATAACCAGGCGTGTCCGCGATGTTGTTAACGTGGAGAAAATCATCCTTTTTGGCTCCTGGGCCTGGGGGACACCGGATGAATCCAGCGATCTGGATTTATTCGTCATCGTGCCTCACTCAACAGAGCCTTCCTATCGTCGCGCCCGTCCGATTCTCAGGAGCCTTCGTGGTATCGGCGTTCCTATTGATGTGCTTGTGCAAACTCATGCGGAAGTGGAACGCGGCAGTCGAGTGGCGACCTCTCTGATAAAGACCGTCCTTGACAAAGGTAGGGTCCTCTATGGATGAAGCGAAGATTCATGAGATTCGGCAATGGCTGATCAAGGCAAAACATGATATCGGTTCTGCGCGGCGTCTCATGACCGGAGAAGAGCCCTATCTCGATACAGCCGTGTATCGCTATAAAATATTCCCCTGACCCAAGGATTGAATGAAGATACGAGATCTTATCAAACTTATCGAAGATGATGGATGGTATTTGGTAGTGACAAAGGGAAGTCACCGGCAATACAAACATCCGAAGAAACCTGGCCGGGTGACGGTTGCCGGACATCCGGGAGATGAACTGGCGCCGGGAACGTTGAACAGTGTGCTCAAACAGTCCCAATTAAAGGAGGTCAAATAACTATGCGACGATTTCTGATCGTGATTGAAAAAGCCGGGGATAATTATTCCGCCTACTCGCCGGACTTGGCAGGATGCGTTGCGACTGGAGCTACACAGGAAGAGACGGAAAAGAATATGTACGAAGCCATTGAAATGCATGTCCGTGGCCTTCAAGAGGACAATCTCCCCATTCCCCAATCAACGTCCTTTGCAGAGTACGTGGCGGTGCCTTGAGGTTCGGACGCAAAGCCGCGCTGGAACATCGGCATCAATTGAGATTATTAGCGGTGATCAGGGGCGACGGGCATAAGTGAAGACTTTGCAGTAGAGGAATGTTAATGCTGGCGTCAGCATCTAAGGATTTATCTCTTTACACTCGCAAAAGAATACATTATAGTCATTAAGTGTTGAGGTTACCTACCGGGCGCAGGTGTATGTGCGGAACGTGGGGTCGAGTGCGAAGTATGAGGCAGTGCTCGGGATGGGGTATGTGGTAAAGTAAAGGAATACAACTGAAGCAGGGACCAAAGCGGGCCACTCAGAGATGAGTGGCCCGCTTTTTGTTTTGCAGTCGTTTGAAATTGCAAAATCTTGACATAGACAAAATACGCGATATAGTTTTAGTAGCATATACATTGTCCTTCTGAGCGTTGCGAAGAATCCCGATTTTACAACTACCCGGATCCTTCATTCGCTCAGGATGACACCTTTTCTTATAGCTGTAAATCAACCTGTTGAGGAGCGGCAGAATGAGGTCTCACATCCGCATCACGTTCTTGCTCATTGTCCTCCTGCAACCCCTTCTTCATCCGCGTCCCAGTTTCGCTGAGACCGACTTCACTTCAAAAACCTACATTAAATTTTTCACCGACCCCCGGGACGATAAATATGCCCCTTTGTACGAATATGTGGAAATGGAAAGCAGCGATCGAAAAAACGGGTTGTGGAATGTCTACCTTTCCGGCTGGTGGGGGCACGATTTCAGCACCCTGCAGGAACGTGATCGAAGCAGGGACGCACTGACGAATGCCTATATAAAAATATCTCCCTACCCGGATCAACGGTTCCTGCTGGACGTGGGCAGACATTTCGTTTTCGAAGGCGTGGCTGCGCAGCGGATTGATGGAGTCTCAACGCACTGGGACCTTACGCCTTGGAACGGTTTCTCCTTGTTCGGCGGCTCGCCGGTTGAAACGGAGTTTGATACACGCGGAGGCGATACCATTTACGGGGGCAGAATATACCAGCGATTGCAGCACAAGGCTGAACTCGGCCTGTCATTTTTCAAGGAAACCAACAACGACGCGCGCTTTCAGGAAAAAACAGGTTTGGATCTTTGGCTCATGCCAATCAACAAAATGGAAATAAAAGGACATTCCTTCTATAACAATATTGCAGAGGGATGGGGTGAACATGCCTATACGCTTCGGGTGTTTCCTCAAAGAAGCCTCATTCTGACCGGCCTGTTCTCCCGAACAAATTACGAGAACACATTTACCCCTTCAACACTTTCGGTGTTCCAGCCTGATTTCCTTGGGGCTGGTGAAACTTTAACGAAACGGGGCGGCATGATCGAGTACCGGTTCAACGATGCCTTGACCGGTGTGCTCGATTACAACAACTATGCTTACCGGATCATGGGTGATGCCGCGTATTACGGCGCAAAGCTCGCGTCCACTACTTCATTCGGGTTGTTTTCAGGCATCTCGTTCCACCGCATGGAAGGGGCAATTGAAAAGCTTCGCTACTCGGAGGTCCGGATGTACGCGGGAGAGGATGTGGAACACTGGAAGTTTTCCATCGATGCAATTGACCATCATTACGACCAGCCGTTTAACGGCATCAGCAACGCATATTCCGTAAATGGGACGGTCCGGTATGCGATCAGTGATGCTCTGGCATCAAGTTTCAGTGTGGATTACGGCAAGACGCCGGATTTCGTCTACAATACAACCGTCTTATTAGGCATTGTTTACAGCTATAAGCAGGGGAGATGACATGATCAGGCGGCGCGTAATACATAAAGCTGTTGTTTTTCTTGCATCACTGATGTTCCTGCTCAATGTTGCTCCTTTCGCGCTGTTTGCTTTGGAACGGAATATACCGAAGAGTCATCCTGTTGAATTAACCGAGCTGCCAATTTGCACTGAATGCCATTCCGATGATACCGGTGTCGCATTAAAACCGATCGCGACCTTCAATCACAGCGCCGACTTTGTCAGCGGCCATCGCTTTTATGCGTCGCAAACCTATCGTTTATGCAATGCCTGCCACAAAGCCTCGTTCTGCTCGGATTGCCATGCGTACAAAGAAGAATTGCGGCCGAGCGAGAAATATTCCGGATCGCCCGAACGTTGGCTTCCCCACCGGGGGGACTACCTTTTCCAGCACAGGATCGACGGCAGACTTGATCCCACGAGCTGCTACCGGTGTCACGGAATGCAAAACAACCAGGTATGCAAACGATGTCATCGATAAAATCAATCGTTCTCCTTTGTGTGGTCTTCGTTCTTTCCGCAAACTGCGGTCGCGGGACGGATGCGGGCAAAGTTTTCGTCCCCGGACAGGGTCATCCTGATGCCTGGGTCTCCCACATGACTGTCGGCACGGATACATTCCATGGTACCTTTATAAAATCAGCGCCAACGACCTCCGAAGGACCAAGGCTTTTTATTCTTCACTGTGCGACCTGTCACGGGAATGACGGAGCAGGGAAAATCGGACCGAATATCCAGTCGGTCACACTTCCGCTTATTGTCAACGCGATACAAACCAGGCCGGTCATGAAAGGACATGCGATCTTAACCCCCGATGAGCTGCAAAGCATTGCGAACTATATCACGACGCTTGCGAGCAGCTCCACTATCCTCGCGGGATCATTCAATCCGGAGCTCTGTACGCAATGTCATGGAGCCCATCTCGACGGAGGCATAGCGCGCGTCAGCTGTTATTCCTGCCACAACGGCCCGGATGGCGGCCTTGGGCATGGCGCAGACTGGTCTTCCTCGAAAAACCAGCCGGATGTATTTCACGGTTCCTATGGGCGACAGTTCCCATCCGGATGCACTACCTGCCACGGAGTGGATCTCAATGGCGGTTTTGTATATCTCAGCGGTAACGGCAATAAAAACGCCCCAGCCTGTTCCAGTTGCCATAACAACGTTACAGCAATTGCTTTGACGTTAAAGAAAACACATTAAGCAAAAGAAAGGACAGAAATATGGGCAGAATAATCCGAATCGTCGCTATGCTCGTTGTTTTCTCAGCTGTTGCAATCTTCTCCTCTCCTGCATGCTATTCCGAAGAGTCCGGCGAAGCGTTATTCAAGAAATACTGCGCTGTATGCCATGTGGATGGCGGCAATATTATCAATCCACTTAAAACATTTCACAAAAAAGATCTTGATGCGAACAATGTGAAAACAGAAGAGGACGTCCTGAAGATCATGAGAAATCCGGGCCCGGGCATGACAAAGTTCAGTGCGAAAACGATCCCCGATGCTACTGCACATAAGATAGCCTCGTATATTCTAACCGCGTTCCCATAAATACTGCGGGAGCGCCTTGACTTTCTTTATTCGGAGAGTAATCTTAATTTATAAAACATGTCGTTTAAAACAAAGGAGGAAACATCGATGAGCGCACAATATACCGTATTGAGATTCCTGGCTCGGGCCATGACAACTCTCGGGGTCATGGTGATCATGAGCCTGGTCCTTGTTTCCTGCGGCGGCGGAGGCGGCGGTAGCGGGACCAGCTATAATTACGGAAACACACCGGTATACTACAGCATCAGCGGAAAAGTCACCTCAGGCGGCACGGGTCTTGCCGGCGTTACCCTGTCCCTGAGCGGAGCAAGCACCGCTTCGGTGTCCACGGACGCGAACGGAAATTATGCATTCGCTTCACTCGCGAACGGGGCTTACACGATCACTCCCTCCAAAACAGGATTTACCTTTACCCCGTCAAGCAGCGCGCATACCGTGAACGGCGCGAATATCACAGGGAGCGATTTCACTGCAACGGCAACAACGCTGCCCACCTTCAGCATGGCGGGAACCGTGACCCTGGGCGGAACAGGCCTTGCCGGAGCAACCCTGACCCTTAGCGGGTCGGGTTCCGGTACAACGACGAGCGATGCCGGCGGAAACTATACGTTCACCGGACTGGCGAACGGAAACTATACCGTAACCCCGTCTAAATCCGGCTTTAGCTTTACGCCGGCAAACAGCGCGAAAACCCTGAATGGTGCGAACATCACTGGCGTTGATTTCGCGGCAACTTCGCTCCTGACCGTTCAATCTGTTGCCTGTCCGGGAAGCGGCACGACCGATGTATCAATCCAGGATTTCTTATTTAATCCGGCAAACATTTCCGTTTCCGTTAATACGATCGTTCGCTGGACCAATAACGGAGCGGCCGACCATACCGTGACCAGCACAGGTGTGCCGGCAAACGGCTCATTTGATTCGGGAACCATGGGTCCCGGGGCCTCTGCTTGCTTCAAGTTCACCGCACTTGGGACTTTTAACTATCATTGTGCGATCCACTCGACCATGGTTGGAGCGGTAACTGTCCAATAAGCAGTTGCAAACGAATGTAAACGAAATAATAAATGTTATATCCCTCGGAGGGATCCCCCTCACCCTACCCTCTCCCCGTCGGGGAGAGGACTAAGATGGGGCGCAGTATGTGTCAAAATTAAAAGCGGCGAGATAACCATCTCGCCGCTTTCTTTTTTCGCTGCAGTATTCCTGCAGTACGATCTACTTGGAACCCTGTAAAACTGAAACAAGCCAGACTGTTTTTGACAAATCCAACTGTTTTCATTGACTTCGCAGGGACTCCTTGTTAATATACGGAACATGTTGAATTTTTACCCAAAAAAATACGGGTTTGGTATTGAAATCACGTCATCCACTGTCCGGGTTGCTGTTGTGGAAAAAAAAGGACCCAGTTTGTCCGCGCCGTTTGTAAAAAGTGCTGATTTGCCCTGGGGCATGGTGACTGAAAGCTATAGCGTACCGAATATCATGGACCTGGACGAGTTAACGTTGCAGGTAAAAGAATGCCTTGCAGGCGCCGCGCAATTCAAGATCCGGAGAGCGGCGCTCAGTTTGCCGGATAGTATTTTCCGTGTTCAGACGCTTGAATTCGACGATCTGCCGCGAAAGACCCAGGAGCAGGAGCGGCTGGTCCGCTGGCGGCTCGAAAAAGCCGCTGCATTCGATACAGCGGATACCGTGCTCCGGTATCAGGTGCTTCGCCGCCAGGACACCGGGTTCACCGTACTCGCGTGCGTTGCCAAGCGCGCGGTCCTTTCTCAGTACGAGACGCTGCTTGCCAATCTGGGATACGAACCCTGGGCCATCGGTCTTTCCTCTTTTCATGTCCTGAACTTCTATGCATCCGCGATGAAACAAAAGAGTCCTGTGTTCGCTCTGGCCCATGTGACCGGAGATTCCTTTGCCACGCTCATCAGCGAAGGAGGCGGTGTGCGGTTCTATCGATTCAAGGAATTGAAAAAAGGAAGCACCGATGATGTTCGCGCACGACTCATGCGCGAGATCGAAGATTCCCTCCATTTCTATATGCACCGGGACCGCTCTCAGCCGAGCGAGGTAGGGCATCTGTATCTTTCGGGCGAGCCCGCTGCATACGATGCTTTGACCCGGGGGTTCACGGACATGGAGTCGCTCACCGTCGAAGTGCTGTCGCCGTCCGCTGTCCTCGCTTCCCGGAGCCGGACAGGACCAGACAGCGAATTCCCGCTGACCCTGGCCGCGGCGCTGGGCGCCGGAGGCTCCCTGTGATCACGATCAATTTCGCCGGCACCAATTACCGGTTGTTCTCGCGGATCCAGACCGGGTTGACCGCGGCATGCGTTGTTCTCGTTGTTGCGTTGGCGCTCATATACTGGTCCGTCTCCTCGTGTCGCGTTGCCATCGATTTCACCGGGCAGCGTTTAAACGAGATGGCAGCGGCGCACGAACAGGTGAAGCCGCTGTTGCTCGAACGCGAACAACTTGCGAAAGACCTTGCCGTCATGTCCGGGCTGATGGAAGCACGGCGGTTTTCCTGGACGAAACTGCTCACGAACATCGAGGACGCAGTTCCCGTGGGTGCGGCGTTGTTCAAAGTGGATTTCAATCCGCGTGACCGCATGCTGGTGCTTGACGGCATGGCGCAGTCGCCGGAAGCGCTTCGCAATCTCATGGTGGGCATGGAGAGGTCCCCGGCGTTCAAGGACCCGCTCCTGAAACATCAATCTGTGGATAAAGGGAGTAATACATTCAATGTCGTTTCGCTCTATTCTGGGGACAAGGCTTCCGGAGTGGCAAAAGGCAAATAAGAGGCTCCGGACCACGGCCCTGATCTTTGTAGGGCTGGTTTGTCTGAACCTTCTTGGGTATGCCTTCCTGCTTACCCCGTCAAAGGAGAAGTTGCGGGACCTTGAAGGGAAGTATGCGGACCTGCGCAAGCAGCACACCGAGGCGCTCCTTTTCCAGAAACAGAAACAGCTTTTCGCGGGCTTTCGCTCGGGGATTCCCACGCAAAAGGACATGCCGCTCCTGGTCAAGGAGCTTGTCCAGAAAGCGCGGCAATGGAACCTGTCGGTCGCCGGCATCAGTTACGATATCCCCCGGCGCGGGAACAACGAGATCACGATGCTGACGTTCCTGCTCCCGATCGAAGGACACTACGCTGATGTCAAACGGTTCATCCACGAGATCGAGAGCTCCGACCGGCTGGTGGGCATCCAGGACCTGAAATTCGATTCAGACAAGGGCAGGGTCAAACTCCAGATGAAACTGGTGACATACATCAAGGGCGAGTAGGGAAGAGACGGCATGGCGTTGACCAAGAAAAAAGAAAAGGTGCTGCTCGTCGGATTGCTGATCGTCATGGCAATTCTGATTATGTACCGCTTTGCGACCAGCGAAAAGCCCAGGACCGCGCCGCTGACGTATGCGCCCGGAGCCGTCGCAACGTCGCCTGTTCGCAAAGGGCTGGCCGTACCAGGTTTAGCCGCGGACCCGCTTCTCGTGCTCCTTGAACGCCGTGAGGAAAAGTATCCCGGCGTTAAGCGGGACATTTTCAGAATGGAAAACCCGTTGTCCGCGAAACAGATCGCGGCGGCAAAGATAGCATCTCTTCCGAAAACGCTTCCAACGCCGACCATCGTGCTGCCGCCGCCGCCACCTGAAAAAACACCCGAGGAGCTCGCAGCGGAAATGGCCAAGGCGGACCTTGCGAAGTTCCGCTTTCTGGGCTATTTGAAGGACAAGGACAATACGCTGTTCCTGTCCAAGGACGGCGAACTGTTCATCGTGAAGAGCGGGGACACCGTGGTCAAGACCTATAAAGTAAAAGAGTCCGGCAAGGACTTCGTGGTTGTTCTCGATACGGTCACAAAAGTGGAAGTGCGGGTAGAGCTGTCCGGTCAGACCGACGCAAAGGGCAAGTAGCAGGCGTCTATCGAATGGCAGGGCTGGTTCTCATTGCGAAGACCGCGCGGGGAACGGATGCGAACAAAAAGATTTCGTTGTGCGAATTGTGGAGGGGATGATGAAGAAGTTCTGGCTGCTCATACTGGTGACAGTCCTGGCAACAGCGCTGGGCTGTGCGGGTTCCCGCGCATTCCAACGCGGTGAGCGCTATGCTCAGCACGGCGAGTGGGACCTGGCGGTCAAGGAATACCGTGACGCCAACAAGCAGGACCCCCATGATATCGAATACCGCTCCGCCCTGCTCCGGGCCGAGGAGGCCGCGGCCAACCAGCATTACAAGAAGGCGCGCAGCTTTCTGAAAGAGCGCAAACTCGACCAGGCCATTGTGGAGCTTCAGCAGGCGATATTTCTGAACCCTTCGAACGTGGCCATCCACAGCGCGCTTAAATCCGTCCTCGATATGAAGCAGGCGGAGGACCATTACCGCGCCGCGCTCACATTCATGGACCTCTCCCGGCTGAGCGACGCAATCAACGAACTGAACCAGGCCGCGGACCTCGACCCTGAAAATGCGAAGTATCACGAAACCCTGGACAAACTCCTGAAAAAGAAGACCGAGACCGAGCCCGACGATGCGCTCACCCTGGCTTCGGACAAACCCATTACGCTCAATTTCAAGAACACCAACATTAAAGAGGTCTTCGAACTGCTCGCCAAACTGTCCGGGATCAACATCATGTTCGACGAGGAAGTGAAGGCGCAGCCGGTGACCATTTTTGCTAAGGACGTGTCGTTCCAGTACGCACTGAACCTGCTTTTGTCCACGAACAAGCTGTTCATGAAAAAGATAAATACCGACACGATCATCATCATCCCGAAGAGCAAGGCCAAGACGGACCAGTACCAGGACCTGGTTGTCAGGACCTACTATATCAACAACGCGAAGTCCAAGGAGATCGTCAATCTCCTGCGCTCCATGCTTGACATTAAGAAGATCTATGTGAACGAGGTGCTGAACTCGCTGACCGTGCGCGACACCCCGGAGAAATTGAAGCTGGTCGAGAAGGTGATCGCCGCGAACGACCTGAAGGAAGCCGAGGTCATCCTGGACGTGGAGATCCTCGAAATCTCGCGAAGCAATAACCTGAAGTACGGCTGGAACTTCAACCCCGGCCTTACCGCCAGCGCCCAGATCCAGGGCACGTCGGCGACCGCTGCGGCCGGCGCGGGCATCTCCCTGGGTGAGCTGAAGAACGTCGGGAAGGACAACATCTTTGTGACGCTGCCGAGCGTTGTGCTGAATCTTATCAAGCAGGATTCCGATGCGCAGACCCTGGCGAACCCGCGGGTGCGGGTCCTCAACAACAAGGCGGCCAAATTCCATATCGGCGACAAGATCCCCGTCCAGACGTCGACCGTCCAGGCCACGGGCGCCACCACGGTAACGTCCACGTTTGAATACAAGGATGTCGGCATCAAGCTCGGCATCGAACCCACGATCCATCTCAACAACACGGTCACGCTCAAAATGGGGCTGGAGATCAGCACACTCGGCGACGCCCTGGATTTCGGGAACGGCCAGAAACAATATAAGTTCGGCACCCGCAACACCGACACGGTGATCAACCTGCGTGACGGCGAGACCGTGATCATCGGCGGCCTCATCAAGGATGAAGAACGGAAGGGCAGGGTGAAGATCCCGATCCTCGGAGACATTCCGATCCTGGGCGCTCTCTTTTCCTCCTCCGACGACGGAACGATCAAGACCGATATCCTGATGTCCATCACGCCGCACATTGTTCGTAACATGGAGCTTCCGGACAAAGACACGCAGAATTTCTGGTCCGGCACGGAAGAGGCATACGACACCAAGCCGCTCTTCGTGACCAGCGCTAACAAGAGTTCCAAAACACCTGAAAAGCCGATCGACAAGACGACCCTTTTGGAAACCCTGGCAAAGCCCCAGCAGCCGGTCGCGGAAGCGCCAAAGCCCCTGACCGCGCCAACCGGGACGCGCCCGCTGGTTTCCGCGCCCGCGCCGAACCTCATCCCGGTCCTGGTTCCCGTGTCCGTGGTCACCGTGGAAATGAAGCCGGCCGAGGTCGCAACGCCGCTCGGTCAGGAGGCGCGGTTTGACATCACCATTGACAACGTCCGGGAACTCTACGGCGCCATCATAACGCTCGGCTACGACCCGCGGCTCGTTGAGTTCAAGAGCGCAAGCGAAGGAACGCTCATGAAAAAGGACGGCCAGCAGACGTCGTTCCTGTTCTCGAACAATGTCAAGGCAGGCACGGTGGACATCTACATGACCCGCATCGGCGATGTGGGCGGTGTGGACGGTGGAGGCAGCCTCGGCACGCTGGTGTTCCAGGCCAAGTCCGGCGGTACGAGCGAGGTGGCGTTCAAGAGCCTGAAACTGACGAATTTTAACCGGGAACAGGTGAAGGCGGACGCAAAAGGCGCAAAAGTGGTCGTGAAGTAGGTTGAACAGTGTGGAATGCGGAATGAGGAATGATCAGCAGAAGGGCCTCACCATCATCGAGCTTCTGGTGGTGATCGCGATCGTTGGTATTCTTGCCAGTGCCGCCATGCCGGTCTCGCGCATGACCGTGAAGCGGGTCAAGGAAACAGAGCTCCGGAGCAACCTCAGGATCCTGCGCACGGCGATCGATGCGTTCAAGAAAGACTGCACCGAGAAAAAGATAGCAGCGGAATACTGCAAGGTGGACCAGGACGGCTATCCCGAGACCCTGGAACAGTTGACCGAGCCTGTCAAAGTGACCGGCTCGGTGGACAAGACAAAAAAATATCTCCGGAGAATACCCCGGGACCCCCTGTCGGGCGTGGAAGCGTCCGACAAATCGAACAATTGGGGACTTCGTGCATACGGCGACGAGCCTGACTCCTCCCAGTGGGGCGGAGGAAATGTGTACGATGTTTATTCCAAGAGCGATGCGATCGCGCTTGACGGCTCGAAGTACAGCACCTGGTAGCAGCAGCAGCGGAGGACAGGGTTGAACATTACACGCAGTGCGGAGCGCGGCTTCACCGTCCTGGAACTCATGATCGTTCTTGCGATCATGGGCATCCTGATCACCATTGCGCAGCCGACCTTTAAACAATCCATTGTCAAGGCCCGGGAAGCGGTCCTGAAGGACGACCTGTTCACGCTCCGCGATGCCATCGATCAGTATTACGTCGATAACGGCAAGTATCCCGATACGCTTGGTGATCTGGTGCACGGATCCGACAAGGCCAAGAGTTATGTGCGCGAAATTCCCCGTGATCCGTTCACCGGGGCGCCGGACTGGATTACCGTGGCCCCCGAAGGGGATGAAGGCGGTATATTTGATGTCCACAGCGCGAGCAACCTCGTTGCCCTGGACGGCACGTCCTTTAATTCCTGGTGATCGGCTGGAGTGAAAAAAGCTGTTTCTCTTCGCGGGATAATTGTGTACTATGGAGCGTGCCGGATGGACCGCATCCGGGAACGCATAACGAACCACCACGCAGCAAACCGCGAGTATCTAAAATCTTCCCCTCCCTCGATGGGAGGGGAGGAATCTATTGGTGACCCTGTAGCAAGTAAGCTACAGGGAATTGCAGGTTAACGAGGAGATTTTCTCATGACAAAAACAACGCTCAAGATACAGGGTATGACCTGCAACCATTGTGTGATGCGGGTGGCAAAAGCGCTGAAGGCGGCCCCCGGAGTGCAGGACGCGCAGGTGGACCTGCAGAAGGGCGAGGCGATCGTCACGTTCGATGACGCCAAGGTCTCGCTCGAAAAACTCTCGTTCGCTGTCGTGGACGCGGGGTATAAGGTTGTGACAAACGCGGGATAGAAGGAGCTGGCCCATATTCTTGATTACTGTTACAACAGTGGCAATTAATATTGATGGTCTCGAAATAACATCCAGTCTGTCATTCTGAGCATAGCGAAGAATCTCGTCTTTTCATGCCGTTGCCAGACCCTTCGCTTCGCTCAGGGAGACCCTATTTTACTTTTTACAAGTGCGTCAATGTTACCAACATGAATTTCTGTTCCCCGCGAATCAATCTCACCCCGGACGTTGTTATCTTTTGTCAGATTCGTTTTCCTGCATGTTGTTTACGGGCCGAATATCCCCGCGAGAAACAAATCCCGCTGAAACGACCATGTCAATGTTGATCGGATTAAAGAGGTGAAGGGTATGGGAAACTGGCGTTGTTTTATCAAACAGTATCGGAAGGACCTCGCGTTGTGGTCGTTCCTGGTCCTGTACTTCCTGGCCTTCCGGCTGGCGTTTATCTGGCACTTCAGGGATAAAATGGCCCTTGCCAGCACCTGGCGCGAAGTCCTGTCCGTGTCCCTGCACGGGTTCCGCTACGATGCCAAGGTCGTGACCAGCGTCATGGTCCTGCCGTTCCTCTTCAGTATTGTTTCAGGATTTGCGGATCGGGAGCGGATCGCGGACAGGTTTCGCAGCTGGTACGGGTCTTTACTGGTCGTGATTTCAACCATAACCTGTGCCGTCACCATCGGCTATTTCAAGGAATACGACGACCAGTTCAACCACATTCTGTTCAATCTCTTTTACGACGACACGAGCGCGATCTTTAAGACGATCTGGTCCAGCTACCATCCCCTGATCTACCTTGTTGCAACCGGGGCGATCTCCTTTGCCGCGATCCTGCTCAAGGACCGTCTGTTGAAAAGCAAGAAGGACGAGAACGACAGGATCGCGGAATACACCCAGACCATCCCCCGCAGGATCGTCGTCGTACTCGTGATCCTGGCGCTGTTCGTACTCGGGGCCCGGGGAACCTTTGGGAACGCCCGCCTGAAGCGGCAGGAAGCGGCGATCACCCGGGACGAGTTTCTCAACAAAATGGTCGTGAATCCGCTCTATGCGCTACAGGGGGCGTATCGGGATTATACCCGGAACCATGCGATCGCGGGTGTGGATGTGTTCCTTCCGGACAAGGACATCCTTCGCGCCGCGCGCGCGGTGTTTTCCTCCGGCACCGGGACGCGGAGCGACCTCGATGCCTATATGCTGAGGCACGCGGTTGGGCCGAAAAACAAGGCCCCCCGCCATATTTTCCTGATCGTCATGGAGAGCTACGACGCCTGGCCGCTGCTGCCCAGATATGCGTCCCTCGGACTGACGGACAATCTCAAACGAATCGCTCTGAACGGCCTGCATGTTGAAAATTTTCTCCCCGCGGGTGTCCAGACGATGCCGTCCTATGCAGCCATCCTCACGAGCATTCCCGCCACCTCGGTGGAGACCAATTATCAGGCAACAGCGAGAAAAGCATACCCTTCAGCGCTGGCGGAAACATTCAGACGCCTCGGGTATCGCACGCGATTATTCTACGGAGGGTTTCTGGGCTGGCACCGGATCGGCGAGTTCAGCAAAGCCCAGGGGTTTGAAGAAGTCTACGGGGCCCCGCACATCCAGGGTGCGATTGCGAAGAACGAGTGGGGGGTTGAGGATGAGTATCTCTACAAGTTCGCCGAGAGCAAACTCGACGACAGCGTCCCGAGCTTTAATCTGATCCTGACGACCAGCAACCACGCTCCGCATGACGTTGACGTGGAGAAAAAGGGGTTTCCCCTGACGCGCGTGCCCGCGGACCTGGCGCCAATGTTCGATAATTCCGTTTCGCTGCACATGCTCGGCCACCTCTGGTACACCGACCAGTGCGTGGGCGATTTTGTCCGCATTGCCGAAGCGAAGCTTACGCGTGCGCTCTTCGCCTTTACCGGCGACCACTACGGACGGAAGTTCATTAATGCGAAGCCGGATGCATTCGAACGGTCCGCTGTGCCGTTTATCCTGTACGGCAAAGACGTGCTCAAGGGGATCTCGCTGCCCCGGGAAGCAGTGGGAAGCCATATCGACATCGCCCCCACGCTGATCGAACTTGCCGCGCCAAAGGACTTCCCCTATTATTCGTTCGGCGTAAACCTGCTCGCTCCCATGCCGGAGCATATGGGGATCGGCTGGTGGAAGCTCATCAATAAGGATTTCATCGTTGACCTGAACGCGGAGCAGATCTACGCGCTTCCCGATAAAACGCTGCCAGGCAATCTTCCCGGAATGATCGGACTAAAGTCGCTGATCAATAACTATTATGGCGTTGCCTGGTATCGTGTCAGTCATGGAGCGAAGGTGCAATGAAACATCGTCGTCCACGCTCTTTCTTTGTTGCGGACAATTCACTCTCCAGCAACAGCCCCCTGAAAAACTGGAACCGGTTCCTGTACCAATGCCTGAAGGATGCGAACCTCTGGATCTTCTTTGTCCTCTATCTGTCGCTTTTCCGCCAGGTTTTTATCTTCCTGTTCCGGCACAATATCGATGAGACGAGCGGATGGCCAGAATTTCTGCGGACGGCCCTGTTCGGGCTGCGATATGATGTGAAAGTCGCATCCGTCTGGATCGCGGCGCCGTTCCTCCTGAGCGCGTTGAACGGCGCTGTTGACCTTGAACGGATCACCGACCGCTTTCGCAAGATCTTCGGATCGATCTTCGTCGTTCTCTCGACGATCGCGTGTGTGCTTACCATCCCCTACTTTCGGGAATACCATGATCAATTCAACCAGTTTGTATTCAATGTGTATTACGACGACACCCGCGCCATTGCCGCGACCATATGGGCCGCGTACCATCCTCTTCTGAACCTTGCCGCGATCGGCCTCATCATCTTTGGAATGCGCGCGGTCAAGGACCACTATTTCAGCAGCAGCGTTCTACCGAGGATCAGGATTGCGGCATACCAACCGTCAGTTCTGCTGAAGATCGCCATTCCCGTTCTCCTGATCATTCTGCTCGCAGCCGGTGCGCGGGGATCGTTCACCAACCGTCCGCTCAAAGTGCATGATGCCGTGGCCACAAAGGATGAGTTCCTGAACAAGGCGGTGTTCAACCCCTACATCTCCCTGCTTCAGGCCTTCAGCGACAAGGCGAAACTGGCAGGGGGTGGCGGGATCGACTCGTTTCTGCCGGACCGGGACGTGAAAAAAGCGGCACAGTCATATTTTAACGCCGGCGGGACATTCAGCGACATCGACCAGTATCTGAAAAGAACAGCGCAGGGCCCCCGCAACAAACCCCCGCGCCATGTCATCGTTATTCTCATGGAAAGCTACGATGCCTGGCCGCTCGCCCCGAAATATGCAAGTCTCGGACTGACGAACAACTTGAAACAATTAGCAGCCGGGGGCATCTCGGTTGAACGTTTTCTTCCCGCCGGCACCTGGACCGTTCCGGCGTTCTGCACGATCATGACCGACCTTCCGTATACGGTCCCGCTCACGTACCAGGAATCGTCCCGGACCACCTACCCCTCCGCGCTCGCGGCAACCTTCAGGCGGCTCGGTTACCGGACCCGCTTGTTCTATGGTGGTTTTTTGACCTGGGAAAAGATCGGCGATCTGGCGAAAGCGCAGGGTTTCGATGAATCGTACGGCGCGCTCCATATCAAGGACAAATCAGCACTGGATGCATGGGGCAAAGAATGGGGGGTCGATGATGAGGATCTGTTTGATTTTGCGCTTTCGCATATTGATGACAGCACGCCGAGCTTTGACTTCATTCTGACGACAACGAACCATCCTCCCTATCGCCTGGATGTGAAGGCAAAGGGCTTTCCCTTGACCGTATTTCCCGAGGCCCTTCTGCCCCTGGTGAACGCTCCGGTGAATTTGAACGTGTTGGGCCACTTGTGGTATGCGGACCGCTCACTTGGGGATTTTGTGCGGAAAGCGGAAACAAAGTTTCCCTCTGCGCTCTTTGCCATGACCGGCGACCATTACGGGAGAAAATGCATCAGCGCAAAGCCGGACTTTTTCGAGCGCTCCGCTGTGCCGTTCGTTCTGTACGGGAAGGATGTGTTGAAGAACGTATCGCTGCCTGATGGGGCCGCAGGAAGCCACATCGATATCAGTCCGACCCTGATCGAACTTGCTGCGCCAAAAGGGTTCCCATATTACGCCATGGGACATAATTTGCTTGAACCGCAGACGGGCGCTGTGGGGAGGGGCTATGGGAAGGTGATCGGCAAAGACTACATCGCCGATCTGTCCGATTCGCCGGCGCTCTATCCGCTTCCGGGAAAAGCGCTGCCCCGGGAGCGTCCGGACCTCGGTGCGTTGAAAGCCATGAACAGTGAATTTTATGGCATAGGATGGTGGCGGGTGAAACAGGGGTCGAAGTTGTAGCGATATTCGTACTCCGGTGTTCGCCGGCCGCAGTTTGCTTGACAATGCCAGGGCCTGTCAGTATAATTCGTTCGTGTTGTTCATTCTCATCGGTCATCCGGACCGGTTGCAGCAGGTGATAGAAACTGATGGAATCCTCTCCCACGTGGCAGATCATATTCAAGAAAAAATTTAAACGGCTGCTTCCGCTTGATGTTGAAAACTGCTCGCCGATCGCCCTCAGGCATATTGTTCTGGATGTGAACACCCCTGCCTCGATTCTCGACAGCATCGCCCAAACCTACAGTGACGACGAAGATCTCATGCGCGACCTGATCCGCTGCCACAACCTCGATGAAGTCACGCTTGCATTCATCGCGTTAACCGGGTCCGAGGAACTGAAAAGTTTTATCACCGGCACCCGCGTTATGGACCTCGTGGTATATGATCCGGATGCGGCCGCCATGGCGGTAAGCTCACCTGAGGAAATTAAACCCGCGCCGGGAGAAAAGAAGAAGCTCAATTTAACGCAGTTGGTCATCAAAATGAATCCATCGCAGAAGATCAAGCTCGCTATCACCGGCGCAAAAGAGGCGCGGACCATGCTCATCCGGGAATCCAGCAAGATGATCGCGCTTGCGGTTTTGGCAAACCCGCGCCTCACCATCGGCGAAGTGGAGTTCTTTGCCAAATCAACGAACCTGAGCGAAGACGTGGTGCGCAAGATCGGAAGCAACGCGGAATGGTCAAAGAAAAGCACCATCGTGTCCGCCCTGGTGAATAATCCAAAGACGCCGGTAAGCATTTCGCTCGGGTTTGTCAACCGGCTGACCGAACGTGAACTTGGATCGCTTGAAAAGAGCCGCAACATCCCCGCAGCATTGAAATCGGCCGCACGGAGCCATCTCATGAAGAAAAAGATGGGAAAAGGATAACGCCGTCAGGCACGCCAGCCGCATTAAAGGTGTAAGGCTGAAGGCTGAAGATGGTAAAGCGGGCTGTCTGAATCTTCTGGTTTGGATTTTCACCTTCAGTCTTCCACCTTCAGTCTGACCACCTGCATTTTAGAGAAATCCATCTCAACGAGGTACTCCATGAAACATTATCTTTCAATTATCGTTCTTGTGCTTGCGCTCTGCATGCCGGGCTGCAGCAAGCCGCAGACCGTGCAAAAGACCGAGACCATCATGGGCACAGAGGTCACGATAACGGTTGTGGCACGGACAAAAGAAGAGGGAGATGCGGCCGTTGCAGCGGGGATGGCGGAGCTCCGGCGGCTTGATGCAATGATGTCGCTGTACAAGGACGACAGCGAGATCACCAGGGTGAACATGGCGGCGGGCAAGAACCCTGTCAAGGTTTCTCCGGAGATGATCGAGGTGGTTGAGCGCGCTGCGGAAGTTTCAAAGATCTCGGGCGGAGTGTTCGACGTGACCATTGGTCCCCTGGTGGTTCTGTGGCAGATGCGGCTTAAGGAAGGGAAGGTCCCCACGGACGAGGAGATTGCCGGGATCCGTCCTCTGGTGAACTATCAGAATATCATCATCGATAAAAAGGCATCGACGATCTTTCTCCGGAATCCCCGCATGATCATGGATTTCGGCGGCATGAAGGGGTACACCGCGGACCGGGTAGCTGATCTGTTCAGGGCGCGGGGCATCAAGGACGCGATCATCGCGGTGGCCGGCGATATCTGGGTGCTGGGCCATCGGGCGGATGGCAAGCCCTGGAAGATCGGCGTGCAGCATCCGCGGGACCATGACAAGACCCTGACCGTTCTGGAGCTCAGCGACAAATACGTGTCCACCTCAGGCGATTATGAACGGTTTGTCATAAAAGAAAAGAAGCGGTATCATCATATCATCGATCCGCGGACCGGACAGCCTTCAACCGGGACCATTTCCGTGACCCTTATCGGAGACAAGGGGGCCTTCATCGATCCGCTCTGCAAAGTGCCGTTTATCCTTGGACCGGAGGAAGGCCTGAAGATCGTAAAAAAGTTCAATGCAGAGGCAATTATTGTTGATGACAAGGAGCGGGTGACCGCTACCGACGGTATAAAATTGTTGGAAGGCGCTGTACGGCGGTGAGTGGTGTGGAGCGAACAATGAAAGCGCAGCAGGGTGGGAGGAAATAATGACACCAGGAGATTTTCACCGGATACTGAATGTCCTCAGCGATATGTATCTTACGATGCCGACACAGGAGTCGCTTGCGGAATGGCAAGCCGCGCTCGCCGCGGAGACGCTGACGCAGGTCAAGCTGCTCAAACAGTCGGTCCATGATGCGAAGCTCGCGAACGGTCCGGAACGCGAAGAGTTGCAAACGGAATTTGACCGGCTTTTTATTGAACCTGATGCGATGCCCTGTCCTCCCTGGGAATCCCTGTATGCTTCGCCGGATGAGCAGATAATGGAGGAGGCGCAAGAATCGCTCATTGATCTGTATGACGACGCTGGGCTTGATATCAGCGCTTCCGGAATTCCGCCGGACCATATAGGCGCGGAGCTGCATTTTCTTGCGCTGCTTCTCGAACGGGTTGAAAACGGCTCCGAGGAGGAGCAGGAGGCGGCTCTGGAGCTTGCGGACGAACTTTTTGAAGAACACCTGAATATATGGGTCGCTAACTTTACCCGGGACCTTGAGCAAGCGGCTTCTGCTCCGCTCTATAAAGCATTGGCACAGTCAACCCGCGAGGTGCTGTCCCTCCTGCAGGAAACCTGAAGAGGTAAAAGGTGAATAGACTGAAGGCCGAAGACTGAAGGTAAAAGCTATCATTGTGTTCAATCACATCCTGGCCGAAAAGTCAGCTCTCCAGTTTCACTATAGATAGCCTTCAGTCGTATGACCTTCAGCCTGAATAATTAAAAGTTCTAAAAAAACAGTTGCGAAGAGTTGAATATAAAAGTAATATATAAAGCTTTCAAAAATAATATATGAGTTTTACACTCAGTATACAGAAGGAGGAAGTATGGTTACCTTGACAGATGGTGCAGTTGTAAAGTTTAAAGAAGTCGTGGAAAAACAAGGAAAATCCGGGGACGGCATCAGGATATTCCTGGTTCCTGGCGGCTGAAGCCCCTCACTGGCTATGGACATAGCCAAAGCAGCCCAAACGGGTGATACGACGGTGGAGAAGGATGGACTCAAAATATTTCTGGAACCCAAGGCAAATGACATGCTGATGACAACGACCATTGATTTTGCGGATGGACAGGGCTTCGTGCTTTCGGGCATGCAGCCGAGTTCCTGCGGTTCTGGTTCTTCCTGCAGCACCTGTTAATCAACGTTCTTGAGAAACTATATGACCGTCGCCCTGAAAAGAGCGGCGGTTTTTTTGTGTCCGCAGTTCCGCCCCGCGTCCTTTGTTACCGTCGGCCTCAATTATCGCCCGTCAATCATGCTAGAATATACGTGGAGCACAACTCCTTACTATATTACTCAGGGTGCCATCTATGCCGCTGCTCGATGTCAAAGATATAACCTATAGTGCGGGACCCGATAATAAAATACCGATTCTTGCAGGGCTCTCGTTTGCGATCGAACCGGGAGAGATTCATGCCCTCCTCGGTACGAACGGAACCGGTAAAAGCACGCTCGCGTATCTCATTATGGGATGCCAGGGGTATTGCCCGATAAGCGGTAAGATCCTGTTCAACGATATTGTGCTGAACGATCTGAAGATCCATGAGCGTGCAGGGCTCGGCATTACCATGGCATGGCAGGAGCCGGTCCGGTTCGAAGGCATCACGGTGCGTGATTACTTAACGATCAAGAATAAGAACACCGATGCGGCGTCGTGCCTCGAACTTGTCGGCCTGAACCCCTTGATGTATCTCGACCGGCCTGTTGACCGCGCATTGAGCGGCGGAGAACGCAAAAGGATCGAGTTGGCATCCATTCTTGCGCTGCGTCCAAAGGTCGCCATCCTCGATGAACCGGATTCAGGCATCGACATGCTTTCGATCCACGATGTCATTCATGTCATACAGGCCTTCAAAAAGAACGGCGCATCCGTGCTGCTGATCACACACCGTGAGGAGATCGCCAGGATCGCGGACCACGCTTCCCAGTTATGCAAGGGACGGATCATCTGCACCGGGACCCCGGACAAGGTGGCGGAACATTACAAAGCGCAAAAGTGCATGATCTGCGACAAAGGGGAGTGCCACTATGTCTGATCTTGATAACCTCATGCAGGCTTTTGGAGAAGCGGGAGGAAATCGGGGGGCGCTTGCGGATGCGGAAACAGCGCATCTTGTCGCACTCGGTCATTCCCTGCTCAGTTCACGCGCCGTGGCAGGGTTTGAGGTTGCGGCGAAAGAAACGCGCGACGGCATTGACGCAACCATAGTTCTTCGTGAAGGCGTAAAGCTTCAGAAGCCCGTTCACCTCTGCTTCGGTGTTCTGCATAAAGAAGGTCTGCAAACGATCAAGATGGATGTCACGCTTGAGAAGGATTCCTCGGCAACCTTCATTGCCCACTGTATCTTTCCGAATGCCGAGAAGGTTCGGCATATCATGGATGCGAAGGTGAGCATTGGTGAGAACGCCGAGATGCGGTATTCCGAAACGCACTACCATGGGCCGTTCGGAGGCATCGAGGTTGTTCCTAAGCTCGTGGTGAAGGTCGGCAAACAGGGCAGATATTACACGGATTTCACCCTTGTGACGGGAAGGGTAGGGAAACTAGACATTGATTACTCTGTAGAGGCGGCCGAAAACGCCGTGGTCGAGCTTATGGCCCGGGTGTTTGGTCATGCGACTGATGACATCCGTATAAAAGAAAAGGTCGTGCTCGCAGGGGAGCATGCCCGGGGGCTCATCAAGGCGCGCGTTGCTATCGAGGGTGATGCCACGGCGGAGATCACGGGAATTACCGAAGGGAACGCGGCAGGCGCGCGCGGACATGTGGACTGCATGGAGATCGTGAAGGACCGTGCTGTGGCAAAGGCGTTTCCGTTCGTGCAGGTGACCCATCCCCTTGCCAAGGTGACGCATGAGGCGGCAATCGGGAGCGTGGACAAACTTCAGATGGAAACGCTCATGGCGCACGGTTTGTCACCCGATGAGGCCGTGGATGTGATCGTGAAGGGGATTTTGCGGTAATGGAGCCTGGATTACCGATACCCTGCGCGGATTGGTCGCAGCATGCGTTACAAAATAAAGCCGTCCATCATGCCGCGTATCGGGACTCCGAAGCATAACAGCAGGACCGTAACGAGACCTTGCCGGTATCCGCCAGGTCGACACCCCGAAATTCACTGCACGAGTGGCATTTCCCATCGCACGTCTTATGTTTTCGGAATTCTTCCGCTAAAACCGCTTTCCCATTCTCAATCAGGCACCGGATATTCGGCGTCCAGGAGTAATTCGCTGTCACTTCGTTCGTTGTTCTCATGTTCTCTTCTCCTTTATTCGTAATAGTTGTCATGCAGCGTTCAAAGGCCTATCCCGTATCGTTCTTCTTATCTGAGGATTCTCAGATCTCTCAGCGCTGCGAGCAACGTCAAATTGAAAACGGGTTTTTCAAAATAGAACGAAACGCCAAGTTGCAATGCGCGGTTTCTTATCCTGTCATTTCCGTTGTTCGTTAGGACAATGATCTTTACATCCGGACGATTTTCTCTTATAGCGTACAGAAAGGAACGGTCTGCATCGGTTCGATCCTCTAAACCCCGAATTTCCGCTATGACGACAGCATAACGTCCTGCCTGCAGCATCTCCAGCGCCTGTTCGCATGTTTTGTAGGCGTCTATCATGACGCCGTGCTCGGCAAAGAGATTCTTAAAAGCGCATAAGATCTCGGCTTCAGCACTTACGACGAGGATGCGCTTCGTTATGTCCGTACATGCGGGTTTCGGTGCGGGTTCGATGTTCATCTGGTGACTATACATGGGCACATCCTTTTGTTTCCCGATAAAAACGACATTCTTTACAGCTGGAAATATTTTGCGCGGCAAAACATGTCGGCCGGCTGCCGTTCAGCGTTCCGGCTACGAGCCAGCACGCTTTGCCATACCCTGCAGCCACGGCATCACATGCGGAATGCTGTTCAGTGCCGCAGCCCATTACTTCCCAGCATTGCTTTTTTTCGGATGTTTTCACACATGCAAGCGGAAGTGTATGAGGCATATCAGTCTCCGATTGTCGACCAGTTTTACAACTCTAGTTTGCATGAATGATGCCACCTGCGATGTGATTGAAATATAGAGTAAATATATTATTTGAGAAGTGAAATAGGTAAGGTACGCCATAGCGAATATCTGGGATGAGAATTTCAGGGATGCAAAACGAGGTGTAACATGATGATCTTAAAGACTATTGAGTGGTATGGAATTCCCGCCATACCATAAGAAGGTAAAACGGTAATAGTGTGCGGAGAATCAGATGCCGTATTCTTTTATTTTTGTCAGGAGCGTTTTGTAATCGATCTGCAGTATTCCTGCTGCCTTGGTCTTGTTGCCGCCGGTTATATCAAGGGCTTTCCTGATCGCTTTGCGTTCGACATCTCGGACAGCAAGGGTGGTCATCTCCTTCAGAGGGATCTGATAATCTTTTACTTTTCTGTCTTCTTCTTTATCCATGAACAGGAATTGTATTTCTTCAGGCCGTATCACGTCGTTTTGAGAAAGCAATACGGTTCGGCGTATGACGTTTTTCAACTCCCGCACATTTCCTGGCCAGCGGTATTCCTTGAGAACTTCGGCAACGTCCGGAGAAAAATCTCCGCAGGTTCTGCTCAGTTCCGCGCAGGCTTCCTCCTTGAATTTATTGGCAAGGAAGATTATGTCGTCCGGCCGTTCGCGGAGAGGCGGCAGAACGATGTTGAACTCGCACAGCCGGAAATACAGGTCTTCACGGAACCTTTTTTCAGCCACTTCTTTTTTCAGATCCGCGTTGGTGGCGCAGATGATCCTCACATCCACATCGATCGGCGCCGTGCTGCCGAGCGCGCACACTTTTCTCTCTTCCACGACCCTCAGTAATTTGGCCTGTACATAGGTGCTCATGTTTTGCAATTCGTCAATGAGGATCGTTCCGCCCCGGGCCGCCTCGAAATACCCCGCCTTCCGTTTGTCAGCGCCGGTGAATGCCCCTTTTTCATGCCCGAAAAGCTCCGATTCGACCAGCGCCTCGGGGATGGTTCCCATATCAACGACGACAAAGGGTTTCCCCGCACGTTTGCCGAGGCGATGAATGGCGCGTGCGATCGTGGTCTTGCCGGTCCCGGTCTCACCTTCGATGATCACGGAAAATTCGCTTTGCGCAACTTTCGAGATCCTGTTGATGATGTCCTGCATGGTCTTTTCCGTGCCATAGAAGCCTTCAAACGAAACTTCGACAACCGTATTAAGCGTGTGAATTCGTGTGAGCGCCGCATGATGCTCAATGGCTTTGCCGAGTGTTAAAAAGAGGCGCTGATAGTCGGGCGGTTTCGTTATATAATCGTAGGCGCCGAGCCTGATGGCCTCTACGGCCGTCGCAATATCTCCGTGCCCGGTCACAATGATCATCGGGAGGTCGGGTTTTATTTTTTTCAGCTCCTGCATGGTGGCAATGCCGCCTTTGTCAGGCATGACCAGGTCGATCAAAGCGGCATCAAAATCTTCCCGTTTTACAAGGTCGACCGCCTCCCGCCAATTGAACGCCGATGCCGGTGAAAAACCGCTGTCCGCGAGCGCTTCACTGAACGCCAGCCTGATCAATTTATCATCGTCCACGACAAGTATCTTTTTCATCTTATTCCTGCTTTCGGTCCAGGATCTCGCGTATCTTGCGCTTGAGCGAATCAGGAGACGCGGGTTTATGCATGAGCTGCCAGCCTTCATCCAGCAAACCCTTAGACGTGATAATGTCCGCGGTATAACCGCTCAGAAAAAGCACGCGTATCCCAGGTTTTACGGCTCTGATCGCTTCATATACTTCTTTACCGTTCTTTTTCGGCATGATAACGTCGGTCAGCAGCAGCGAGATATCGGTCTGGTGTTTCAGGAATTCTTTGATCGCCTGCTCACCGTCAACGGCTTCGATGACCCTGTACCCGGCTTCTTCGAGCGTCACGCGCACCGATTCCCGCACATCAGTGCTGTCTTCCGCGAACAGGATCGTTTCCGATCCGCCCTGGGTGGCGGGTACCGTCTCCTCGGATGGCGTTATCGTTGTATGCAGCAACGGCAGATAGATCTTAAAGCGCGTTCCCTGGCCGGTTTCACTATAGACCCGGATGGTGCCGCTGTGCTGCTTGATGATGCCATAGATGATGGAGAGGCCAAGGCCCGTCCCCTTGCCTACCTCTTTTGTTGTAAAGAAAGGTTCGAATATTCGCTCTCTCGTTGCCTTGTCCATTCCCGTCCCGTTATCCGATACGCTGATGCATGCGTACTCGCCGACGGCATCAACTTCGCCTGACTTGACGTCGCCATCGCCCAGGCGCATGATTTCCGTTTGGATGGAGAGGAGACCGCCCCGCGGCATGGCATCACGCGCATTCGTTGCCAGGTTCATCAAGACCTGTCCTATCTGGCTGTTGTCCGCCATAACGATCAGCTGCCGGTCAGCAAGAGCGATCTTCACATCGATGTCTTCGCCGATGAGCCGGTGAAGTAACTTTACCGCTGTTCTGACCGCATCATTCAAGTCAATGGGTTTGAGCGCAAGTGTTTGCTTTCTGCTGAAGGCGAGAAGACCACGGGTCAGATCCTCGGCACGTTCCGTTGATTCGACGATCCGCTCCGCATAGGACATCAATACCGCATCGTGCTTCAATTTGTCTTTCAGCATGCTGCCGTAGGTAATAAAAACCGTCAGAATATTATTGAAATCATGCGCGACACCTCCGGCCAGTTTGCCGATCGCCTCCATCTTCTGGGACTGGCGAAGCTGGTCCTCGAGCCTCTGCTTTTCCGTAACGTCGGTTACGATGCCCTCTATGGCAACCGGATTGTCTCGTTGATCCCTCACCAGCACGTTTCTTTGGTTCAGCCAGCGTACTTCGCCGTTCTTGTGAATTATTTGATATTCGTAGTGAGTGGGGACATCGCCGGTCAACAAAAGGGCCCACTGTTTTGCGAAATACTCTCTCCAATCGGGATGGATGGCTTCCCTGATCAGGACAGGTGTGTGGTAAAAATCATCCGGTGTGTACCCGAAGATATCTGTAGAGGCCGGACTGACATATTCATACACCCCGTTCGGAAGCGACATCCGGTAGATCATGTCGCGGGAGTTTTCAGCGAGCGTTCGATATTTCTCTTCGGCTTCACGCAGTTTTTGCTCCGCCAGTTTCCGATCGTTGATCTCAATAACCATGGTCTCATAAGGTTTTTTAAGGTTCGTTTTGATGATAGCCGCATAGATCAGGTAAAATGAGATGACTTTGCAAAGATGCCCCAGCAGGTTCAGCAGTCCGTAAACATCCGTATAGAGCGTGAATGCCATTTCCGCGGCTATCGTGGCGATCATTGACCATATCAGGAGGTCCGCTTCAGGCCTGTCAAACAGGCTCTGTTTCTTTTTGAGCGAATAGATCGCCGCAAGCAGGATAAGTGAAATAAGATACTCGCTGGTGATTTTAAAGGACGTAAGTCCTTTGCCTTCAATAAAGGTATCGGGGAAGAATCCTGAAAAAATGGATAGCAGCAGGAACGTCGTGGCAACAACGTAGATGGCGCCCAGCGGGAGAATCCTGAGCTTTCTGTTGATAACAAAGGTTGCGGCGAAAAGTGAAATGCTTTGCAGGTATCTTGCCGCGATCCAAAGTTGTGTTGCGAGATTGGCGCCGTTGCCCGCAAACACGCCCATGCCCTTGTAGCCGAGAAGATGCAGCAGGTCGAGGCATGCTACGAAAAAGAATGAAATGCCGATGAAAAGAAGATAGGCGTTCGGCGATATTCTTCTGGTATTCCATGCGATCGTAAAAATACTGAAAGCAATGACAATACTGAATAATTCAACAATACTATGAAATAAGTTGTAATTGTAAAAGCTGCTTGCATACAATGCACTCCCGAAGAGTGTTGCGGCAAGGATGTATGTTGTTTTATCCGATCCTGTCATGCCTGGCCTTCCACAACCGTGTTTAATTTGTCGGCAGCCTGCTTATTGTGTGCCGTTACCGATGCTTATTTGAATAGTAACACAAAATTTCAGAAGGAGAAGAAGGTGAGCTTAATTTATTGCGAGGAGTTTTCTGCGAAATGCAACGTTCTGCGCAGCGAAATCATGCAGTCTTAGGCCATCTTACGAACGAAATTCATGTTCGAGACGGAAGAGGAAACACCTGGGAATGATGAATGTTAGACCTGAACTGCCCGGCCGGCGCTCTTTGCAACCGTTTGTTTAAGCCTGAACTGGGAGTGGAGCGCAGCCAGCGCATGAGCGGCTTTCGATGAAGCCGGACTTCGGTCGGAGAGGTGCGCAGACGCTTTTAAAGGAGCGACAGGTATTGCTGTCTTTGGAACAACGCGGCGTATGATATTCACAGGACTGACCTCCAGGCTGATGCCATAGGATGGTAATGCACCTGCTTACTCATTCATGGTGAGAGGAACAGTCTATGCATTTCAGCGGCGGGTGTCAAGTGAAAATACTGCTTGCGTAATCTGTTTAGGAGTTGTGAAACTGTGAGAACAGTGCCTGTTTTAGCGGATGCTGGCTGCGTGGGATCGAAACGTCAGGCTCCTGTGTCCAGACCTGACATCGGCGTGCAGAAAATCTGCGAAGAAGTCCATTATTCATGACGCAGGGCGACGATCGGGTCCAGCCGTGCGGCCCTCCATGCGGGATAAAATCCGAATATGATGCCAACCCCGATGGCGAAGAGGGGAGCGACAATGATCGATTCCAGGGGGATGGTCATCGGCCAACCCAGGACAAACCCCGTTATAAACGAACTGACCACACCTACAATAACTCCCGAGAGACCGCCAAAAAGGCTTAAGATGACCGCTTCCCCAAGAAACTGCATTTGAATAGCGAATGCCTTGGCTCCAACAGCCATGCGCAAGCCGATTTCCCGGGTCCGTTCCGTCACGGAGACCAGCATAACATTCATGATCCCGATGCCGCCGACCAGAAGCGCAATGGATGCGACGCTGACGAGAAACAGCGAGAGCGTCCGGTTCGCAGTGATCTGTGCTTTTATCACATCTTCCGGTCGACGGATGTTGAAATCATTAGCAGCGCCCGGCCGGATATGGTGCCGCTCGCGCAAAAGCTCATTGATCCGCTCAACCGCGGGTTTAACAGCGCCCATTGATTCCGCCGAACACATGATGTCGTCCAGCCATAAGAAACCCTTGCCCCGCAGCCTTTTCTGCGCCGTCGTATACGGCATGATGATGTTGTCGTCCTGGTCCTGGCCGGTGGCGGACTGGCCTTTCGGCGCCAGCACGCCGATCACCCGGTAGAGTTGTTTGTTGATGCGTGCTTCGCGTCCGACCGCTTCCTCAGCTCCGAATAGCTGCTGACGCACGGTCTGACCGATGAGAACAACATTCGCCACATGATCCACATCCTCCCTGGTGAAGGGTTCCCCCTCTGCCAATCTCCAGCGCCTGATCTCCAGGAACTCGGGCGTCACGCCGCGGAAATGCGTTGTCCAGTTGAACTTGCCAAAGGCAATGAGCACATTCCCGTCCACCTGAGGGGAAACACTTTTGATGAACGGAACTTCATGATGGATCGCCTCGGCATCCTCCATGGTCAGGGTGGTCATGCCGTGGCTGCCGGACCGCACCCCGTTCACATTGCGGGAACCGGCTTCGACCCACACAAGGTTGTCCCCGAGGTTCTGGAGTTGCTGCTCGGCGCGTTGTGAACCTGCCGTGCCGATGGCGACCACGCATACGACGGCGGCAATGCCGATGGTGATCCCAATTGCGGACAGTGCGCTTCGCATCTTGTTCTTGGCAAGTGCGCGGAGGGCTTCACGACCGAAGAGGGTGAGCGGGAAAGCGAGGATTCTTTTTTTCTTGGTTGACATAGAGTGGCGTATTCTCAATGAACATACTACAAACATGTACTGGTTCTGTCAACGTCAATGAGATAGTGCCATGCCTTACTATTGCGCATACCTTTTCATAAGTGGTTGTTTGCCAGAGTTTTGAACCATTGATAGACGGGAAGGATAAGGGCGTTCTGAATTATCACTGAGTTGGCTTTAAAACAAAACGAGCACGCCGATTGCCCGGTGTGCTCAATTAAAAAACATCCATTATTATACGATGCCTACTTCTTGCCTGCTTGAGCTTCAATAGCCTTTGCTATAGGAGATTCCTTTGCCTCTTCCCCGGGCGTAGAGCCAGCCGCTCTTAATTGCACCGTTTGCTTCCCTTGAGCCGAGATAGTTACAACATCACCTTTAGGTTGTGGTGAAGCTACCGCTGCTTCTGGTCTTGGGGGCGTCACTTGTTGCGGCTGTTGCACTGGTTGACCGGAACCTATGCCGGAAACTGGGCTTGCCATGATTACTTCCTCCCTGTTCTCATATCATGTTCGCGTCCTGTCTATCTTATCGGCAACTTTTGCAAAAACTATAGGGTTATTTTACTGTGTTGTTCCGGGAGGACTTCCTGGTTCTTTCGTTCACGGACTTGAAAGGTGTAGGTGGGCATCGGCAATGAAAATTCTAAAGCAATAGGAGCATTTCCCTGGTAGATCTCAGCATCAATTCATTACCATTTCATTTCAAGACCAACGATGCCGGACTTGCTGTCCGGATTGGGGGAATAAAAAACTTCCGGAGTATGTTTATCAAGCGTACGGTTGTGTGCGACAACCTGTTCGCCGCATAAATAGCCGATTGCTCCTCCCACAAAGACGTCCGACATCCAGTGCGCATGTTCCGTCATGCGGCTGATGCCGACAATGCTTGCTGTCGAGTACGCAATGACCGGCGCCAAAGGTTTGTCAGCATACTGCTCCGCAAAGACCGTGGCAATGGAAAATGCCGTGGCAGTATGCCCCGAGGGAAAGGCGTCGAACGAAGAGGCGCCTAAATGCTGATCGTCATCAAGCTCATCAAGTGGCGACCACTCCCCGCCCCGTTGATGCGAATGCACATATTCAGCGCTCGGCCGTTCACGCGCGGTGGCGATCTTGATAAGGCGGGTCCACAAACCGGAGGTAATGAGCGCTTGCGCTGTCAAGAGAGTCGTCTCCTGCGCCTTGATATCGGAAAATACAAAACCGTACGTTCCAAAGCCGACTACGCCCAGGATGCCGTTCGTGCTGCCAAGGGTGGTGATTCTGGGACTGACCGTGTTTACCCAGGCATATCTGTCTTTCAAGGTCCGCATTCTTTTGTCAATCTGCGCATCAAATGGCAGGAGCACAAGCGTTGTAGCCCCCACAACTCCAAAGGTAAACAGATTCTCCCCTACAGCGACACCACCGACAGCCTTCGCTTGTTCCACTTGATTGTCAATCAGCGTTTGAAAAAATCCAGGCTTGGAAGCGGAAAGCGCGGAGTTTTGGTCGAGTGAAGCAGAATCCGATGCAGGGCCATTAGCGGTTGCAGATAGACATGCAGCAAAACCGAGAACGATCGTGGCTACTACCACACGAGCCAGAGGGAGTTGCATCTTATTTCAGAGTCTCATTAAATCGATAATACGTTATATGTATAATGAATATATTCACGTCAATACCCTTCTATAATTAAATATGCGGATTTCACGAAAAGACGTTAGTAACGCGGTCCGGTTATTTCATCTTCAATTGATCCCGGGATTTATCACCGGGTTCATCATCCTTCAAACCTTCCTTGAATCCTTTGATCGCTTTGCCGAGGCCTTCCCCAAGTGCGGGGAGTTTATTCGGTCCAAAAATTACCAGTGCAATGATCAAAATAACGACCATTTCAGGAAATCCAAGTCCAGCCATTTGCTCTTCCTCCTCCATTAATAAGAATCATATATGTTACGAAAATACCGTCCACGTATCAAGGTTTTTCTGACTATTGCGCCGAGATATCGCTCTTGTTGTTATTTGGCGCTTAAGTATTATGAGACAGATGTACGGTGGAGTGAAATTCAGGAAGGGGTAGAATATGTTCAGACGAACGGCGCTACGTAATATCGCCACATATTGGATGTGCATTTTGATATCATGGGGCCTTTCTCGGCAACCCGCTGACTGAGTATCTTTTCAATATCAGCGCGGCGTTGATCCCGCCAAAGCCGAGGGAGTTTGACAGGGCGTATTCGATTGCCTGCTTGCGTGCCTTGTTCGGAACATAGTCGAGGTCGCACAGCGGATCAGGCGTTGTGTAATTGATCGTCGGGAGGATGGTCCCTTCATGCAGGGAAAGGGCGGTGATTGCGGCTTCGACTGCTCCGGCAGCGCCGAGCATATGGCCGAGCATGGATTTAGTGGAACTTATCGCGAGTTTCTTTGCATGCGCGCAGAAAGCTTTTTTAATGGCAAGCGTTTCTATCCTGTCGTTCGACTGCGTTGACGTTCCGTGGGCATTCAGGTAGTCGATCTGCTCCGGCTTCACCCCTGCATCGATCATCGCTTTTATCATAGCCCTGCTCGACCCGTCACCATCCGGATCAGGCTGCGTATAGTGATAGGCATCAGAGGACAATCCGTATCCTGTTAGTTCGGCATAAATGCGTGCGCCCCGTTCTTCAGCATGCCCAAGTTCTTCAAGAATTAGCACGCCAGCGCCTTCGGCAAGGACGAAACCGTCGCGGTCCCGGTCAAAGGGCCTGCTTGCTTTTTCCGGTTCGCTGTTCCTGTGGGAGATGGCTTTTGCCTGGCAGAACCCGGCCAGGACGAGCGGCGAGAGCGCGGCCTCGGCCCCGCCCGCGATCATCACGTCGGCATCTCCGCGCTGGATGATTTTCATTGCTTCGCCGAGAGCATGGGTGCCTGTGGCGCAGGCTGTTGAAACGTCAAGGCACGGTCCTTTGGCCCCGAGCTTAATGGACACATATCCCGACGCCATGTTCACCAGGGACATGGGTGTATAGAACGGAGACACTGCTTTCGGCCCTTTTGCCAGGAACGCCGCCATGTTCTTTTCCGAAGACGTCACTCCTCCGCGGCCCGAACCCACCAGAACGCCGGTTCTCTGCGCAGCTGTTCGTCCGTTCTGATTTGGAGCGAGGGAAAGACCCGCGTCCTCCATGGCCATGATGGCGGCAGAGAGCGCATAGTGGATGAAGGGGTCCGTTTTATGGACCTCTTTCGCGGTCATAAATAGCAGCGGATCGAATTGCCGGACCTCCCCTGCAATGCGGCTGGGAAAGGCCGAGGCATCGAACCGGGTGATCGTACGAATGCCTGAGGCGCCCTGCACCAGTTGATCCCAGGTCGATCTCATGCTGTTCCCGAGGGGGGTGAGCGCGCCAAGCCCTGTGATGACGACCCGTGGTTTCATGGCGCGCAGTATAGAGTGTTTCATGATATTTGTCAAAGAGATGAGCGGGGACTCCACAGGTTATTGCGTTTGACAAGACGGCAAATTGTGCTATAGTATGATTGCTGGTGTACAAAATATATTGGAAGGGAGTTTGAGATGAAAAAAAGCGAGCTCACCGCAATGGTAATAACAGAACTCAAAGCCCTGGCCAAAAAGTTGAAAATCACCTTGCCAGCCACGGCGAAGAAGTCCGATATGGTTGACGCGCTGGTTTCAGTGGCGCGCAAGTCAACAGCTTCTCCTAAAACAGCGGTTAAGAAAACAACAGTGGCGAAAGCCATAGCGAAAAAAACCAAACCTGCAAAAAAAACCACGATCGCAAAAAAAGCTTCTGCAATCAAAAAAGCCGCAACAAAAATAAAAGCTGTTGTTGCTGAGAAAGTTTCCCTGACACGGAAAACCGCGGCTCCCAAGAAAATTGCGCGTACGGTAAAGACACCCGTGGCCGGAAAGACGGCGGCGAAGAAGACAGCGCCGGAAAAGAAGGCCCCTCCCGTGAAGGTCGTAGCGCCCGAACCCAGGGTGAACGTGTTGCCGAAGCGCACACCCGTCAGATCAGCCGGAAAACCGGGTGGGACGCCTGCACCGGAACATGAATGGAAAATGCCTCCGGGTGTTGAAGAACCGCTCATGGCCCAGGAAAAAGTCGCTGAGGCGAAATACTATACCGGCCCCGGAGCCGCCAGCGCAAACGATGCAACGGGAACGCTGCCCCGCGAATATGGTGTTGACAAAGTTGTGCTCATGGCACGTGACCCTGATGTTGCGTATGCGTACTGGGAGGTCACACCGGAGCGGCTTGAGCGGGAGAAGTCCTGGCTGGGCATGGATAGCAAACTTTTCGTACGGATCTACGATGTCACCGGCGTGCAGTTCGACGGCAGGAATGCCGGGGGATATTTCGACCAGGAAGTATATGAACGGGTAGGGAGCTGGTATTTTGATATGGGCAGGCCGAGCCACTCGTTCTGCGCCGATCTGGGGCTGCTTTCCCCAACCGGGAAGTTCCTGACGCTCGCCCGTTCGAACTATGTTATCATGCCGCGGGACACCGTATCCGACGTGATCGATGAGGAATGGATGCTCGTGGATGAGGCGTTCTGGAAGCTCTACGGGTTCCCGGGCAATGTGGCCGGCAACCTGTCTTCCCAGGGGCTGCGGGAAATGGGGGAACACCGGCGCCGGGAAGATATCACGTCGCCGGGACGAGGCAGGGAAGAGGTAACCTCTCCCGGGGTCGTCTCACGTGGCAAGGCAAAGAGGCGATAGCTTGGTTCGTGCTTTCTTTTGCCGTCTATTGCCGTAGGGATGCAAGGAACAAAGTCCATCCGAAAAAGGATGGACTTTTCTTTTGGCGTTTGACGTTGGGGAGAATCTGGGCAGGTGCATGAAGAGTAAAAAGAACAAAAGCGCACAACCGGGTATACGCGAGCCGTTGCCCATGGGTGACGGAGGAGGCATGGAAAAAGGATATCTGGCGCTGGTGTTGCACAGCCACTTGCCGTATGTGCGGCATCCCGAGCACGATCAATTCCTCGAAGAGGATTGGTTGTACGAGGCCATCACCGAGACCTACATCCCGCTCATTAATGTGTTCGAGGGATTGGTGCGGGACAACGTGGATTTCCGCATCACCATGAGCCTGACCCCCACACTCATCGCCATGCTTACAGACCCGCTGCTTCAGCACCGGTATGTGCGGCACATCAACAAGCTGATCGAACTTTCGGAAAAGGAAGTGGAACGCACGCATGGCCAGCCGGAGTTCAGCGAACTTGCCCGGATGTACCATGACCTGTTCCGGAATGCGCGGTATGTATTTGAAGACGTGTATGGCCGCAACCTGGTGACCGCGTTCAAAAAGTTCCAGGACCTCGGCAAGCTGGAGATCATTACCTGCGGCGCAACGCACGGATTTCTGCCGCTCATGCAGAACCGCAAGGCAGTGCGTGCGCAGATCATGGTCGCGGCCGAGCATCATAAAAAACATCTGGGAAGAGCGCCGAAAGGGATCTGGCTGCCGGAGTGCGGGTATTACGAGGGGCTCGACGAGATCCTGAAAGAGGCCGGCATACGCTACTTCTTCACCGATTCGCACGGGATCTTTCACGCGTCGCCGCGGCCCAAGTACGGGGTCTATGCGCCGATCTACACCCGTTCGGGTGTGGCCGCATTCGGCAGGGACATGGAGTCATCCAAGCAGGTCTGGAGCTCGGTCGAGGGGTATCCAGGGGATTTTCATTACCGGGATTTTTACCGTGATGTCGGGTTCGACCTTGATTTCAATTATATCAAGCCTTACATCCACCCTGACGGGATCCGCGTTAACCTCGGGATCAAGTATTACAAGATCACGGGCGCCTCAAATCATAAAGAGCCGTATGTGCGGCAACAAGCGCTCGACAAGGCCGCGGAGCACGCAGGCAACTTTCTTTTTAACCGCCAGAAACAGATTGAATGGCTTGCCGACATCTGCGATGACCGGAAGCCGATCGTTGTTTCTCCGTATGATGCCGAGCTCTATGGCCACTGGTGGTTCGAGGGGCCGGACTGGATCAACTTTCTCATCAGGAAGACCGTGTTCGACCAGGATACAATCAAACTTACCACGCCGCTCGAATATCTGACCGATAATCCCAAATGCCAGGTGGCCCAGCCGTCCTTTTCGAGCTGGGGATATAAAGGGTATTCCGAGTTCTGGCTCAATGGCTCGAACGACTGGATCTATCGTCATCTGGACAAGGCGGCCGACCGCATGGTGGAGCTCGCGCAGCGATATGATGCCGCCGACGGCCTGCTGAAGAGAGCGCTGAACCAGGCGGCGAGGGAACTGCTCCTGGCCCAGAGTTCGGATTGGGCTTTTATCATGAAGTCCGGCAGCCATGTGGAATACGCAATCAAGAGGACCCGGGAACATGTGCGGGCGTTCACCAGGATCTATGCTGATCTCACCGCCGGTCACATTGATGAGGGATGGCTTGGTGACCTGGAACAGAGAAATAATCTTTTCCCTGATATCGACTACCGCGTCTATGCTTAATCCTTCCGTCATTAAAGAACTGAAGAAGATCGTCGGATCATCCCACCTGCACATTGCAGCTGAAGAGCTCGTTGTCTATTCCTACGATGCCACGCAGAAAGAAGCCTTGCCCTGGGCAGTTGCCCGTCCGGCGGATGCTTCCGAAGTCTCGCGGATTCTGGTCCTCGCCAACCGGGAACGGTTCCCCGTGGTCCCTCGGGGCGCGGGAACCGGCATGTCCGGCGGTTCCGTGCCAGTGCAGGGAGGCGTCGTACTCACCTTTGAACGGATGAACAGGATCCTTGAGATCGATGAGCAGAACCTTATCGCCGTGGTTGAACCCGGGGTGGTAACGGGCGATCTGCAGAATGAAGCGGAAGCGCGCGGTCTTTTCTATCCTCCCGACCCCGCAAGCCACCGTTTTTGTACGATCGGCGGCAATGTGGCCGAGTGCGCCGGTGGATTGCGCGCGGTGAAGTACGGCGTGACCCGCGACTATGTGCTGGGACTGGAGGTCGTGCTGCCCACGGGCGAGATCATCATGACCGGCGGCCGCACGCTCAAGAACGTCGCCGGGTACGATCTGACGCGTCTCATGGTCGGATCCGAAGGCACGCTCGGTGTGGTCACGAAGGTCATTTTGAAGCTCCTGCCTCTGCCCGAGAGTGTGCGGACCCTTGTCGCATTTTTTGCGGACGTGGATCATGCCGCGCAAGCGGCTTCCTCGATCATCGCCGGCCGCATCATGCCGCGGGCGCTTGAATTTGTTGACCAGGCCGCGCTCCGCGCCGTGGAGGGGTATCTCAAGGAAGACCTGTCCCGCGGGGCCGCGGCCATGCTGCTGGTGGAAGTGGACGGGCCGGAAACCTCGACCCTGCGCGAAGTTGCGCTCATCAGGGAACTGTTGACCCGATCCGGGGCCGCGGGGGTGGAGATGGCGGAGACCGCAGCGGACAGGGAGCGGCTGTGGAAGGCCCGGCGCTCTATTTCTCCCGCGCTCTATACCCTGAAGCCGAAAAAGATCAACGAGGACATTGTCGTGCCCCGCAGCAGGATCCCCGACATTGTGCGGGACATCGCCGGCATTGCGAAAAAACATAATTTGCTGATTGTGAACTTCGGCCATGCAGGCGACGGCAATATCCATACGAACATTCTCATCGACGAAGCGGACCGTCCGCGCGCGGAAGAAGCCGTGAAAGAGCTGTTCGAGGCCGTGCTGCGCATGGGCGGCAGCATCACGGGAGAACACGGCATTGGCTTGTCAAAGGCCGCATATCTGCCGATGGAACTGGGGCCGGACGCTCTTTCCGCCATGAAGCGCATCAAGGATGCGTTTGATCCGAATCAGATCTTGAATCCGGGGAAGATCTTTCAGCAATCCCTATTATGACTATGCAAAAACGGCAAAAACACCCTCAGACATATCATGGTTCGCTTATGTCACGTTGTTGCCTGATCGTCCGTTGCGGTGTGATCGTTATCGCACTGTTGCTGGTCCTGGCCGGCCCGGGAAGGGCCGAAGTTGCAACCATCCCCTTCTCGGATTCAGAACTTCGCAGCCAAATCGCGGAACGTGAGCAGGAGGCCATCCTGCTTGAAGAACAGAACGAGGGGCTCCGGCGCATGCTCCGTGAGCAGGAGGATGATGAAATCTATCTTGTAGTGGACACGGAGAGCAACCGGTTGACCATGCGGCAGGGAGACCGGGTGCTGCTGACCGCCGTGGTCGGGACCGGCAGCCGTCATTACATCGCCGAAGAGACGGGAAGGAACTGGTTCTTCGAGTCGCCAACGGGATCGCTTGCTGTTCTGGGCCGGGAGCGGAACCCCGTCTGGATACGGCCCGACTGGTCCTATGTGGAGGAGAACATGCCGGTGCCTCCGGAGAATGATCCGGACAGGATCGTGCGCGGGGTCCTGGGCAAGTATGCGATCATCCTCGGGAACGGATACAAGATCCACGGCACAACGTACACGAATCTTCTGGGTACGCATTTTACCCACGGATGCATTTCAGTGGGAGACACCGATCTTGAGACGATCTACAAGACCGTGAAAACAGGGACCAAGGTCTATATTTATTAATGCGGGGTGCGGTTTGGCTACAGGTACGATGAATGTGCTGATCAAGCAGGCGGGTGTTGCCATGATGCTTTCGCTGTTCCTCACGTGCACGGCCCACGCCGGGGAGGAAAAGAGCGAGAGCGACCAGCTGATGGAGCGGCACCGGCAGATCGTCGCAAAGATAGAAGCACTCAAGCAGGAACAGGATTTTCTGCTCTTTCAAAAAGCGGCCTATTCCGAGGACTCGAAGTATTTTATCCTGGAGCCGGGCGCGGGAATTGGCAAGCTCAAGTATAAGAACAGAGTGCTCAAGAGTTTTTCTTTCCCGTCAACCCGATCGGGTGTCGATGGTCCGAAAGGCTTACTGCGGCTTGTCGAGAAGACCGAAAAAAACGGACATAAAAGCGGACTTCTGTTCGGGAAATCGCTCATCATCGAGCCCAAAGGGACTGCCATCAATGCGCAGGACGTTGGCAGGAAGCATATTCAGATCAAAAAAACCGATTTTCTGCCGCTGTTTTATGCCGTGGAAAAGGGCGCACTGGCGTATGTCGTGAGGTAGGCCGGGTAGTTGACCGGATTACTGCTTGTCGTACAATACAAATTTCACCCTGTTCTTCCCGCCGTTCTTCACCTCGTACATTACCTTGTCCGCAAATGTTATCATCTGATCGATAGAACCCGGCGGAGTGTTGAAACAGACAACGCCAAAACTGAAGGTCACGGGCCAGCTATGGCTGGCCATGGCGTCCAGAAGTTTTTGCTGGATCTTGTCGGCAACCGTTTCAGCTGTCGGCAATCCTGTTTCCGGAAAGAGGATGACGAACTCGTCTCCGCCAAGCCGTGCGATGATATCCGTCGTTCGGATATGGTCCCGCATCGTCTTGACAACAAGCTTCAGAAGGGTGTCTCCCATGTTGTGTCCCAGGGTGTCATTGATGACCTTGAAATTGTCGAGATCGACGTAGGAGAGGGTAAGTGGACGCCCGTATCTCCGGGCCCGCTCTATCTCCAGCGTGGCGAGTTCCATGAAGTGGCGCCGGTTAACCGCGCCGGTCAAATGATCCGTTCGCGCGAGATATTTTTCGTGCTCCAGGGAGGTTTTGAGCAGGGAAAGAAAATTTGTGACAATAAGAAAAAAAACCACTTCAACAGAAAGGTTCCAGAAGGGGATGATGATTGTGGCTGAAAAACGGTCTGCAAGGGACCAGGCAAGAGCACTAAGGACCGAGAACACCACGCCTGCCCATCGTCCGGTGAACCAGGTCGCGATGAAAACCGGAATAAGATAGAAGATGAACAGCGAAAGGTCGGGGCCGGTAGCATAATCAATGATCCCGAGCCCGATCACCAGCAGAGTGCAGATCAGAAGGACGATTGATCTCGGTTGTGTCTCGAAAAAGGTGAATAAGGTGTTCATTGATGAATCTCCTGGATAGTAGCACGCATAGCATAGGGGAAATATATGATGAAATCAATACAAAAGCACTACTTTCGGATTGACTCAGGCATATTTAACGGTATAATTGCCCCATGCGAGAATTATCAACAGGAGAAGGATTTTACGATGGGACCGCCCTGTTAGGCGACCCTGTCCACGGCTACATCTCATTTACCACACCCCGGACCGCGGGTGAGAAGACGGAGAAGGACCTGATCGATACCGCCTGGATGCAGCGTCTGCGGCAGATCTATCAGCTGCAAAGTGCGCGATGGGTCTACCCTTCGGCGGAACACAGCCGGTTTCAGCATTCCCTGGGCGCCATGCACCTCGCGGGGCGCTTCGCCCGCCATCTCTATCCGTCGCTCAATGCAGCGGTTCCGGATTGTCCTTCGGCAAACTATGTTGAGGAACTCCTTCGCACGGCAGCGCTTCTTCACGACATCGGCCACGGCCCGTTCGGTCATTTTTTCGATGACAACTATCTCGGCCAGTTTGGCCTGACCCACGAAAAACTCGGACAGCATATCATCAAGACCGAGTTTGGCGAGATCCTGAAATCGATCCGCCGCAGCCCCACGGGCGATTTCGCGAAAAGCGATCCGCGTTTAAATCCGGACCAGATCGCATTTCTCATCGGTAAGGGAGCCGCTGTCTCCGCAAAACAACCGAGGTGGCTCTCGTTCCTCCAGCCCATGCTATCCGGAATCTATACCGTTGACAACCTCGATTATGTGCTGCGCGATGCCTATATGTGCGGCGTGGCTGTCGGCGCGGTTGACATCGATCGGCTTATGTACTACACCTTTTTCACGGACAAGGGGCTTACGCTCCATAAGTCCGGCCTCACGGCGCTGAACATGTTCCTGAATGCACGGTTGTACATGTATACGAATGTCTATTACCACCGTACCACGCGGGCCATTGACGAACATCTGAAGGAATTGTTCAAGGACACCATGGCGGCCCTCTTCCCCTACAATCCGGTCGAAAACCTTCCTGCATATCTGGAACTCACGGACTGGTCCCTTCTTGAAAATGTGCGGAAATGGACCAAGGACAAGAACAGCGCCACGGCTAAACTCGGTCAGGAATGGAAGTCGATCCTTTCCCGCGAGGTTAAATGGAAGATGGCCTACGACGTCACCCTCTCGATGCGCGCCTTTGAAAAGGGCAAGACCATTATCGACGCTGATGAACTTGTGCGCAGGATCAGGAAGAACCTGCCGACAAGGCATAAAGACCTGAACTTCCGGGTGGACATGGCGAGCCAGGACCCGCGGCCGGTCAACCCGCTCATGATGGGCGAACGTCAGATCTATGTGTTCAATCAATCAACAAGAAAGGTGGAAAAAGAGCCGTTGAAGGATTTCTTCGACTACATTCCCGCCCGCGTGGTCCAGTGCCGGGTGTTCACCCTCAATCACGATCATGACCAGCTTCTCGCCGACATCGTTGAAAATGTCCTGGGCATCCAGGAAGACAGTATAAAGACGAACGTTTAACCTGTCTTGTTCTCTGCACACTCATGTCTCATACCACACCAGCGGTGCCCGGAAAGTACCGTACCACTTATAATGGTATGGTACAAAATAAACTGTATTATTTTCTTTACTTCTTCCCTCATCCGGGGGTATACTTTCTCCTACATCAGTTTGACCCTCTATAAAGAGCACCTATGGCTAACATAAAAGACGAACATAAGGTTATTCTTGTTACCGGCATCGCCATCCTTGGTGTATGGTTCAGCGATGCGGCGATGGATGCTTTTGTGTTTAAAGAAGGTCCATTTTGGCGCATGTTGACGAATGTCCGGGAACGGGAACCATTTCTGCGGTTAGTACTATCTGTTGGTTTTATGCTCTTCGGCTTCATCCTTTCTCGCATAATGGCAAAGCATAACCGGGCCGTGGAAACACTAAAGAAACATTCCGCAGCCATAGAAATGTCAATGGACGGGATAGCCATATACAACAGTGAAGGGGAATACGCCTACGTTAACCCTGCGTATGCCTCGATCAACGGGTATGACAGTCCCGATGAAGTGGTCGGAAAATCCTTCCGGGATGTGTACGATGAGCGAGAACTCGAACGGATGGAGCAGATCTGCCTTCCGGCACTGAAGAAGAACGGACGATGGCGCGGGGAACTGAATGCGAAGAGGAAGAACGGAAGCACCTACTTCCAGGAAGCATCGGTAACCATGCTGGATGACGGGGGCCGGGTATGCATTGTTCGCGACATAACCTGGCGCAAGCGGAGCGAAGAACGACTGCGCAGGTCCGAGCAGTTCCTGAACACGATCCTGAACAGCATCCGCGATCCCTTCTGTATCTTTGACAACGAGTTCCGGATCATCAGAAGCAATGAATCCTATGCTGGTTTAAAGAACAAAACTGTGGACGAGTTGATCGGAAAAAAATGCTACGAGGTCCTGGCAAACAGGGACACCGTATGCGACGGGTGCGTCGTTGAAAAAACCTTTCAATCGACCGATCCCTGCGCCAAGGACAAGCTGGTGGTACTGCAGAGCGGCTCCGACGCATGGCTTGATATCTACACCTATCCCATTCTCGACGATGAGGGCAAGGTGACCCATGTGATGGAATATACACGGGACATCACGGACCGGAAAAAATCCGAGGAGGAACGCCGTCGCCTGATCAGCAGACTGGAGTATCTTTCCAACACCGACGGTCTGACCGGTTTGCTGAACCGGAGAGCCCTTACCGATGCGCTGACCTACGAACTTGATCGTGCGCGGCGCTATAGTTCTGAGCTGGCTGTGATCCTCTGCGATATTGATAATTTCAAACCGATCAATGATCTGCACGGCCATGCAGCCGGCGACCGGGCGCTGCAGATCGTTTCGGATGCGCTTAGAAGCCTGCTCCGGAAAGCCGATATCGCGGGACGGTACGGCGGAGACGAGTTCATGCTGATCCTGCCGGAGACCACCCTGAGCGGCGCGGAGAGCCTTGCGGAGAAGCTTCGCCAGTCGATCGTGAACATGGACCTTCGGATCGAAGGAAAGGCGACTGTTAACGTGTCATTGAGCATCGGCGTAGCTGCTTTGGATCAGTCCATTGTTGATATCGATGCGCTGGTCAAAAAAGCGGATGATGCCATGTATACATCGAAGCAGACCGGCAGGAACAAGGTCTCATCGGCCTCGTAAAATGTTTATAGCGTGTATCTTAATTTCCTTCGTTGTCGATTCTTTATAAGTTCTCTCACTTCCAGACAATCGCACCTTTCTTCAATTTCTTCATAATCGCATATTCCTGAACGGCTATTAGTTCAACCCTTGGATTGATGTCGTTATCAGATCAAGAACCGGGCCGGGATAAACGCCGAGTAAGATCAGCGCAAAGGTGAGGCCTGCGAGAGCTATTCGAGCGCTGAGAGAAGATTGCCGAGCAACATTTCCTTCCGAAGGTCGCGCGAACAATGCGATAACGATGCGGAGGTAATAATACAACCCGATCACACTGTTGATCACCAGGGCTATGACAACGAACCAGAGCGACGAGCCTACGCCTGCGGTCACCACATAAAATTTACCGATGAACCCGGCGGTCAAAGGAATGCCCGCGAGGGAAAACAGCATAAGCGTCAGGACTCCGGCAAGCCATGGTCGTTTCCCTGCTAATCCCCGATAATCTTCCATGAGGTCGGCATCGCGGTCTTTATTTGAAAGTATGGTGACCACGCCGAAGGCGCCGAGGGTTGTGATGAAATAAGCGGTGAGGTAAAACGCAGCCGCGGATTTTGCAAGGGGACCGCTCGCAAGCAGCGTCACCAGAAGATAGCCGATGTGCGAAATGGATGAGTAAGCGAGAATGCGCTTAACATTAGTCTGGAGCAGCGCAAGGAGGTTGCCGGCGAACATCGATGAGACCGCAATGATCGTGAATATAGTGAACAGGCCCGCATGCACATGAATGTCGAGCGCTCCGAAAAAGCGGAGCACGAGGGCGAAGACCGCGCCTTTTGACACGGTCGCGATGAAGGCGGTGACCGGGGCAGGCGCACCTTCGTACACATCAGGAGTCCACAAATGAAATGGCACCACGGCGAGCTTGAATCCGACCCCGACGATGATCAGGACCGACCCTGCCAGGAAAGCAAGGTTGTTCATGCCCGGGTCAGCGGATGCGACAGCGATTTTTGCGAGTTCCATGCTTCCCGTTTCCGCATAGATGAGCGCCATGCCAAAAAGGATGAATGCCGAAGATACTGCCGCGAGGATGAGGTATTTTACGCCGGCCTCGATGCCGCGTTCGCTGTGCCGCAGATATGCGGCTAACGCATAGAGCGATACGCTCAGGAGCTCCAACCCGAGAAAAAATGACGCGAAGTGCGTGGCAGCCGCAAGCACCATGCAGCCGAGTGTGGCAAGGACAAGGAGAATATAAAATTCCTCAGCATGGCTTCCCTTGATATTCAAATAGGAGTATGACAGGAGACTGACCAGAATGCCGGCGAGCAGGATAAGTCCGATATAATAACGGGCAAAATTGTCGATGGTAAGCAGGGGCGTCACTGATCCGGAGCCTGAATTGTTTGCAAAGAACAAGCCGGCAAGGGCGATAGCAAGTCCGAAAAGGGTCAGTAAAAAGGTAAGTTTATGGCTGCGAAAAAAAGCGATGCCCAGCATGATCGCAAGGGAAGTAGTTGCCAGTACGAGAAACGGCAGCAAAGCCGGCAAGTCGGCATAGTTCATTTCATTCCTCCCGTTGCTGCGGTCGGGACCGCCTGAGGCGCACAACAGTGGAGAGCATTGAGCGTCGGCGTTGCTATTCGCATAATCGGACGGGGGTACAAGCCGATCCACAGGATCGTTATGGCCAGGATCATCATGATCGCGGCTTCACGTTTGGTCAGGTCACTGAACGTCATGACCGATGTTGATTCTCCATGGAATACGCGCTGGACTATCCAAAGCGAATAGATCGCGGAAAGTACGAGTCCCAGAGATGCGATCGCGGTTACGATGCCATGTGTACGGAAAGATCCCATTAGGACCATGAACTCAGCAACAAAATTACCGAGTCCGGGAAGACCGAGAGATGCCAGTGCGAACAAAAGTCCCATTGCGCTTAAGTGCGGAGCAAAAGACCAGATGCCCCCCATGCGGTCCATCTCGCGCGTATGGATGCGCTCCTGGATCATGCCGACAATAATGAACAGCGCCCCAGTGCTGATGCCGTGGGCGACCATTTGGAGAACGGCCCCCTCAAGCGCAATCCGGCTTCCGGCAAAGATGCCGAGAAGAACGAAGCCCATATGGCTGACGCTGGTGTATGCCACAAGGCGCTTGAGGTCAGCTTTGCCAAAGGCGAGCACAGCGCCGTAGATGATGCCGATGACAGCGAAAATAATCATCGACTGGCTGATCAATGCGGCTTCGTCAGGGAAGAGCGGAAGCACGAACCGCAGAAGTCCGTAGGCCCCGGTCTTAAGAAGAAGTCCGGCGAGGATCACGCTCCCGGCAGTGGGCGCTTCCGTGTGCGCGTCAGGGAGCCAGACATGGAAAGGGATCATAGGCAGCTTCACCACAAAGGCGATGAGAAAACCGAGCATGATCCAGAACGATTCCCGGGGAGTCAACGTTGTCCCGAGGAGAAGCTGATAGTCGAAGGTATAATAGCCCGTGCTTCTGCCATGGGCAAAATAGAGGCCGAGGATCGCAAGCAGCATCAATAATCCGCCCGCTTGCGTGAAGATGAAGAACTTGATCGAGGCATAGACACGGTTCTCATGCCCCCAGATTGATATCAGGAAGTACATGGGGATCAGCATCAGTTCCCAGAAAAAGTAAAAGAGGAACAGATCAAGCGCCATGAACACGCCGAGGATGCCGCTCAGGATCCATAACAAGTTCATGTGAAAAAAACCAACGCGTTCACGGATTTCGGTCCAGGAACAGAGGACGGAAATAATGCCGAGAAACAAGGTGAGCGCGATCAGCACCAAGCTCAGCCCGTCCACGGCAAGATGAAGGCTGACGCCGAGCTGCGGGATCCAGGGTCTGCTTATTTCGATCAGCCAGTGTCCCCGGTTGAGATCTACCTGGAAAGATGAACGCGACCAGACGGAGGCAAGCAAAACAGCATCGCTGGCAAGTGCGCAAAGCGATATCCAGCGCGCTGTATTGCTTCCCTTACGGTCGGCAAGCCATGCTGCCAGTCCGCCGATCAATGGTATAAGGATGAGCCAGAAGAGGATCATCTCAGTATACTCTCCTCATTTCGTAATTTCGTAGCCCCTCCCTTGATGGGAGGGGTTGGGGAGGGTGAGTCGGAAATAGATTGAATGCAATTTATCCTGATCACTTCCAAAACCCCTTCGATATTTTGCAGTACATCATGATTCCAAAATCTGAGGACTTTGAATCCTTGTGAGCTTAACCAATCATCACGCATAACATCTTTATCGGATGCAGAATGGTGACCACCATCTATTTCAATTACAACTCTCTTCTCAAAGCAAACAAAATCAACGATGAATGCGCCAATAGGTTGCTGTCTCTTGAACTTCAATCCATTCAGTTGTTTCATCCGCAGGTATTTCCATAACAGTCTTTCAGCGTCAGTTGCACTCTTCCTTAGGTTTTTAGCAAGAATTGTCGTATTTGATGTCATATAGCCCCCCTCCCCCAGCCCCTCCCACAAGGGGAGGGGTGACGAGAGATTTTAAGAAAAGAGCATCACTATCCCCAGAAACACGACTGCACCGACGGCAATTCCGGTTGCGTACCAGCGGAGATTGCCGGTCTGGGTTCTGCTGATGACCTTGTTCAGAATGCCGACCATATTTGAAATGACTGTATACGCTGCATCGATGATGTCGTGCCTGCAAATCTGCGCAAGCCGTATAAATGGCCGTACAAAAAGATTGTTGTATAAGGCGTCGAAATCCCAGCCATTCAGCCAGAATCGTCTGATGGAATCAACCATGCGAATTTCAGCAAGCTTTGCAGCGTATTCCGGCCGGATGAGATACATGAACACGGCTGTGAAAATGCCTATAAGAGAGACGAGCGAGGCGATGATCTGAAGCATGCTTTCGCTGCCAATGTGTTCTATCGTCTTTTCATTGAATACGTTGTGTAGGAACGTTGAAAACAACGGAAGATCGCCAAGGGTGCTGGGGAGCTCAATGAATCCGCCGATGATGGAGAGAATGGCGAGGACCATAAGCGGCAGTGTCATGCGTATGCGCGGGTAACGGCTGATCTCCAGTTTTGCATTCCCAAAGAACGTGACGAACACCATGCGGAACGTGTAGAGGGATGTAATGAAAGCTCCGAACAGCCCGGCAGCCCAAAGCCCTGCACTTCCGTTTGGCGAAGACCATGCATGCCATAGAATAAGATCCTTGGAGTAGAATCCGGCAGTAACGAGCGGCAATGCGGAGAGTGAAGAAGCGCCGATGAGGAACGTCCAGAACGTGACCGGCAGCTTGTGCCGCAGGCCGCCCATTTTGAACATGTCATGCTCGTGATGCTGGGCGAGGATCACCACGCCGGCTCCGAGGAACAAAAGCGCTTTGAAGAACGCATGGGTCATAAAATGGAACATGGCTGCCGACCATGCGCCAACGCCGAGTGCCAGGAACATGTAACCAAGCTGGCTGATCGTCGAATAGGCGAGCACGCGCTTGATGTCCCGCTGCGCCAGAGCGCTGAATCCGGCCACTAACAGGGTAGCGGCGCCGATAATTGCAATGGCGGTCTGCACCAGAGGAGCAAGCTCAAACAGAATGTGCGTTCGGGCGATCAGATATACACCTGCGGTCACCATGGTTGCGGCATGGATCAAGGCGCTGACCGGCGTGGGACCAGCCATGGCATCCGGGAGCCAGACCTGGAGGGGAAGCTGCGCTGATTTACCAAGTGCGCCGCCAAGAAGCAGAGCAGCGGCAAGGATCGCGGTATTGGACCCCACGGGCCAGTGCTTTTGGGCAGTTTGCATGAGATCCTGAATATTGAGGGTGCCGAGATTTGTGAACAGGAGAAACATGCCGAGTGCGAGTGCTGTGTCGCCGATACGCGTAACAATGAATGCTTTGCGTGCTGCGCGGCCGTTTGCCGGGTCCTGATACCAGAACCCGATCAAAAGATAACTGCACACCCCGACGCCTTCCCATCCTAAATAGAGAAGAAGAAGGTTGTCGGCAAGAACAAGCGTAAGCATGGAGCCGACAAAGAGGTTCATGTATGCAAAGAAACGGCTGTAGCCCTCATCGCCCTGCATGAACTCGGTTGAGTAAAAATGAATAAGAAAACCCACGCAGGTGATGACCAGGACCATGACTATCGAAAGCGGGTCAAGGATGAAGGACACGGATGCAGAATAACCGTCAAACTGCATCCATGTCCAGAGTGTCTGGGATACTGCATGAGACGGGGGTTGGCTGGTCATGAAGCTGACACTCAGGAGGATTGTCACAAGGGCTGACAATCCCACCGAGCCCGCACCCACGAAAGATATGGCGGTAGTCGACAGACGGCGACCTGCAAGTACCAGGATAATGAATCCGGCAAAAGGAAGGGCGGGTATGAGATACAGTAAATCGTTCATGGTTTAACTTTAAAACTCAACATTCAAAATTAAGAATTGAAGTGCCTACCCTTTCATTCTGCTTACTACATTCGTATCCAGTGTCTTGAACGTATGATACATCTGGATCACGAGAGCCAATCCTACCGATACCTCTGCTGCGGCCATGGTGAGGATGAAGAGAAACATGATCTGCCCGTCAACCTGTCCCCAGCGTGCGCCGGCGACCACGAAGGCAAGCCCCACGGCGTTCAGCATGATCTCGACGGACATGAGCATGAACACAATGTTCCGGCGCACAAGCACACCGGCCAGTCCGAGTGTGAAAAGAATGGCGGCGAGGATGAGACCATGTTCCATGGGAATATCTGTAATCAAGACCTCACCTCAGAAAAACGATCAGTGCTTATGCGGCCTGCCGAGATGATATGCGCCGACAAGGCCTGCCAGCAGCAATAAGGACGCTAACTCGACTCCGAGCACATAGGGACCGAAAAGTGCGATACCTACTTGTTTTGGTGTAATGACTGCGGTAATCGCTGATTCAGCATGACCTGTAGATAATATATAGAGCAATTCAAAAGCCAGCACCAGCGTGAGAAACGCGGGTCCGATCCAGATCCGGGGATTCAGCCACCGGGCCTCCTGTTTGGCTGCTTCGTTGCTCAGGTTCAGCATCATGATGACAAATACGAACAGCACCATAATAGCCCCGGCATAAATAATGACCTCAAGGGCGGCCACAAAAGGAGCGCCCAGCATAAAGAAGATCATTGCTACGGCCAGCAGCGAGACGATCAAATACAGGAGCGCGTGGACCGTGTTCGTCCTGGTGATGACCAGGAACGTCGACGTTATCGCAATGATCGCTGATATGTAGAAAAGTAAAATCATAGCTCAATACTGTTACGGCATCAGGCTCTTTACATCCACCGGTTTATCCTCGTTCTCCGCTTCTCCCTTGTCCTTGCCCTTGATCGCCAGCCCGGCAACCCGGTAATAATTATATTCGTGATATTTCCCCGGTCCGTTGATGAGCAAGTCTTCCTTTTCATAAACCAGATTCTGCCGCACATACTCGCCCATTTCAAAGTCCGTTGTCAGCTGGATCGCATAGGTTGGGCATGCTTCTTCACAGAATCCGCAGAAGATGCAGCGGGAGAAGTTGATTCTGAAAAACTCAGGATAACGTCTGCCGTCTATCTCCTCCGTTGCTTGAAGAGCGATGCAGCCGACAGGGCACGCGACTGCGCAGAGATTGCATGCCACGCAGCGCTCCTGCCCGTCCGGGTCGCGCGAGAGAATGATCCTGCCGCGCCAGCGGGGAGGAATGTAGGGCCGCTCCTCGGGGTACTGGATCGTGGCCCGTTTGCGGAACATGGTCATGAAGACCGTGAAGATCGTTTTAAGAAGGCTGAACATAGCGCGGCCTCCTGCCGCAGTCAAAAAAGTCGTCATCCCCGAATGGTCCTATCGGGGATCCAGCATTTTTGGCTATTTGTTACATTCAAACAACTGGATTCCCGCCTGCGCGGGAATGACGGACGAGGAGTGGGGACTTCTTCCCCAACTCCGCGTCATAGAAGTTACCTTTTCACCAAAATGACCGCTCCCGTCGCCAGCAAGTTCAAAAGCGACAGCGGCAGCATCACCTTCCAGCCGAACGACATCAGCTGATCATATCGCGGCCGCGGCAGCGAGGCACGGAGCAGAATGAAGAAACAGATGAATACAAATGTTTTTATCGCGAACCAGACCAGGGGGGGCAGGAACGGCCCCATCCATCCGCCGAAGAACAGCGTCACCGTAAGCGCGGAGATGAGGGTAACGCCGAGATATTCACCCACAAAGAACATGCCGAACTTCATGCCCGAGTATTCAGAATGGTAGCCGGCGACCAGTTCGCTTTCCGCTTCCGGAAGATCAAACGGCAGCCGATGCGTCTCGGCAACGCCCGCAATGAAGAACACAAGGAATCCGATGAATTGCGGGACAACGAACCACATACCCTTTTGCGCCTCGACGATCTGGCGCAGATTGAACGAACCCGTGAGCATGACCACGCCCATGACCGAAAGGCCCATAAAAACTTCGTAGCTCAGCATCTGAGCCGAAGCGCGCAGGCCGCCGAGCAGGGAATACTTGCTGCCAGAGGCCCATCCTGCCAGTGCCACGCTGTATACGCCGAGAGAAGACATTGCTAGGAAGAAAAGGAGACCGATGTTCAGATCCACGACCTCGATCCCCGGTGCAAAAGGGATGACGGTAAACGACATCAGCACCACGACAACGATCACCGCCGGGGCCAGGACGAACACTGTTTTGTCCGCAAACGGAGGGATCCAGTCCTCCTTGGTGAAGACCTTGATCATGTCCGCTACTATAACAAAGATACCAAGTGGTCCCACACGATTCGGACCGTAGCGGTCCTGCCAGAGCGCGAGCAGCCGCCGCTCGAGCCAGATCAGCATGCCGCCGACGGTGAGCGCGACGATAAGGACGCCGAAGAGGGTGACGATATGTTGGAGGGTATCAGTCATGGTTTATTTTCGAGCGTTGACCTCATAGGCATCATTTCCACGATGCTTGGAGAGCAGCTGCTTAATTCCTCGGAACCGAAGATCTGGTACTCCGGTGTGTTCTCTGATCGCACGGCAACGATATCAGCTTTACTATTAAAGAATGGCAGATTCTGCTTGTCGCAAGTGCTGATCAGCTTTATTCCGGGGTCTTCACCACGAAGCGGTCCGCCTGTTTCCTGCTGGAATTTGTTCAAGGCCTGAACGGAATTCCACCCCGGGGTTTGGTAGCGGGTGATGAGCGGCGCCGGCGGTTGTCCTTCGTATCCTTCCATGGAATAGGAAAGTGGGGTGTCCGGATCGTCAGGCGGCTTGGGTTCATGCAAATTAACATTCGCGTTCATGGCAGTTCGTCCGCTGTATCTCCGGGACTGGCGAGGGATCTTTGCGCCATGAATCCGGAAGTCCGCAAAAGGTCCGCGGTCCTTGAGCTGGGCAAAAAGGGGAAGAGAGGAGGACATCTCTCTGGTCACGCGATCCAAGGTGTCAAACGTTCCGCCTTCGACGCGTCCAATGGCGATCATTATATCATTGATCCATTTCCAACCTGCTCGAATCTCTCCCTCAGGCTGAAAGACCTCATAAAAGCGCTGAGCTCGGCCTTCGTTATTCACGAGCGTGCCCGAGGATTCAGCGAAGGTCGCCGCAGGAAGAATGAGGTCAGCTTTAGAAGCAGTTGTATTCATGAGATGGTCGAGGACAATGACGCTTTTTGATCTTGCAAGGAGGTTGTTGACGGCCTGTTCTTTTTCTCTCCGATAAAGATCGTTCTCAAGAATGATGAGCGTGTCGATGTCCTGGTCAGCTATATCCACGATATTGTTGCCGCCAAGCAATCCTGAACCCATGGTGTTGCATTCTAGTGCGGTATAGCAAAGACTTGCCTGTTTGTTGCTTGCACAGAGCGCCCAGGCAACGTTGGCCGCTGACTCGATGACGGCGTCGTTAATGCAACCGGTTCCGGACACGATGAGGGGGCGCTTGGCTTTTTTGAGCGCTTCGGCTATTTCAAGGACCAGCGGTGGTACGTCCGATTTCCCCGTCACCCCCGACCCCTCCCCGGAGGGAAGAGGAGGAACGGTTGAACCGATCTCCCGCGCGATATCATTTGCCATCAGCGCGATTTCCTGTGAAGAAACATGAACTGTTTTGTGCGCAATATCATCAAGCCGGGTAGTTCCCGGGGAAAGGATGAAGACCGGGCTTGCCTGACCCTGTCCCGCGTTTCTGATCGCGTTGTCGTCCCATGCGGGTATCTTCATGTTCGATGCAATTTCGAACTGTTTGTTCCGTGCTGCCTGGCGGAGTGCAAGGGCCAGCATCGGCGCCGTATTCGTCACATCCTCGCCCAGCACCAGGATCGCATCGGCATTCTGCACTTCCTTCAGAGAAGGAGTGCGGGCAGGGCCGTTCCTGAGGATGTCGATGACGAGCGAGGTGAGCTTATGCTCTTGCGATGACATTCCGGAATAAAAGTTAGCCGGTCCCACAAGCGTGCGAAGAGCAAAATTCGATTCCAGTGACGCTCGAGGCGAGCCGATACCGACGGTTATTCTGCTATTCGTCAGGATGGCTGCGATTCGTTTTAGGACTGATTCTTTTGAAACAGACTTTAAGTTCTCATGCCCCCCTCTCCTTATGTCCTCTCCCGCTAGGGGAGAGGATGCCTTGTCATCCCTCCCTTGATGGGAGGGATTGAGGGAGGGTGATTTAAAGAGAGGTTTTCTGATCCGCTTCTCACTGTTCACGAACTCATACCCGAACCGTCCACGGTCGCACAGGAAGTAGCCGTTTACTTCGTAGTTGTAGCGGTTGAGAACTCTTCGGAGCGTGCCATAGCGTTCTCCTGCGATAATGTTGCAACCGAGGCCGCAGTGCACGCAGATGGATGGCGCGGTCTGGAGGTCCCACTTTCGCGTATAGTGTTTTTTAAAGGTTTTGTCCGTGAAGACGCCGGTGGGGCAGATCTCCACAAGGTTGCCGCTGAATTCGCTTTCAAGAACGCCATCCTCATGGCGGCCGAAGTAAACACTGTCATGTGACGCAAAAACATTCAAGTCGCGTCCGCCAGCGTATCCCCGGTAGTAGCGGACGCAGCGATAGCACGCTATGCAGCGGTTCATTTCGTGATTGATGAACGGGCCGAGGTCCTGGTTTCGATGTGTACGTTTCTTGAATCGCGTATGACGGTATGTATGGCCGGTCATCACGGTCATGTCCTGAAGATGGCAATCTCCTCCCTCGTCACAGACCGGGCAGTCGTGGGGGTGATTTACCATCATGAATTCGGTGATGCTGGACCGGAAAGCTTTTGCTTCCGGGTCATCAACGGAGATGCGCATGCCTTCGGCAAGAGGCGTCATGCAGGACATGACGATCCTTCCCCGCGTGTCCTTATCATCCTTGAACTGCTTGACCGCGCACTGACGGCAGGCTCCCACGGAATGCATGGCCGGATGCCAGCAGAAGTAGGGAAGGTCAAAGCCCAGAGATAGACAGGCCTGGAGAAGGTTCTGGCCTTCTTTCACTTGATAGGTCTTGTTGTCGATGAAGATGGTAATCATAATGCTATTTCCACGGACACTTCTTTTCTCTGATATGCTTTTCAAAATCTTCCCTAAAATACTTCAATGCGCTCTGCAGCGGCTCCACCGCGCCTGGTGCCAGAGCGCAGAACGTATTGCCCGGTGCAAGCAGTTTGCAATGAAGCGCCAGGCGTTCAATATCTCCAGTTTCTCCCTTGCCTTCTTCAATGGCGCGCAGGATCTGCTCGGTCCACGGCAGCCCATCCCGGCAGGGCGTACACCATCCGCAGGACTCACGGGCGAAGAACTTCATGAGATTATGCACAAAGTCGACAGGACAGGTCTTGTCATCAAGCACGATCATGGTCCCGGTGCCCATTCTGCTGCCGGCTTTCATTACTGAGTCAAAATCCATCTTTACGTCCAGATGGTCCTTTATCAGAAAGTCAGTTGACGCGCCCCCGGGGATCACGCCCCGGAAAGCGTATCCCTCCTGCATACCGCCTGCATGCTCTTCGAGCAGTTCACGAATCGTCACACCCATGGGCAGTTCCCAGATGCCAGGTCGTTTGACCCTGCCGCTTGCGCCGTATAGTTTCGTTCCAGCGTCAGCGCTCGCGCTCAGACTTTTGAACCAGTCTGGGCCGTTCTTTACAATATGCGGTATGTTCGCGATCGTTTCTGTGTTGTTCACGATCGTGGGTTTGCCGAAAAGTCCGCAGACCTGGGGGAAGGGTGGCTTCGCGCGCGGTATTGCGCGTTTGCCTTCAAGAGCATTAAGCAGCGCTGTCTCTTCTCCGCAGATATAGCGGCCTGCGCTTCCGTGGATGCGGAGATCAAGGTTGAATCCTGAGCCGATAATGTTTTTGCCGAGATAGTTGTTCTCATATGCCTCGGCAATGGCCTTTTCCAGCCGTTTGACCGCAAGTTTATATGCCCAGCGGATAAAGATGAATGCCTGCTCCGCTTCGATGGCATAGGCAGCTGTGATCACGCCATCGATGATCTGATGCGGGTCTCCTTCAAGCAAAAGCCGGTCTTTGAATGCGCCGGGTTCCATTTCGTCCGCGTTAACCACGAGAAACTTGGGACGCGCGGCATTCGGTCCCATGGGAACAAAACTCCATTTTGCTCCGGCCGGGAAACCCGCTCCTCCCCTGCCGCGAAGATTGGAGGCTTTCACGATATTCTGCACGTCCTGAGGCGACATGGTGAGCGCCTTGCGAACAGCCTGGTACCCGCCCGCCATCTCGTATTCCTTGAGAGAAAGAGGCTCCTTGCCGGGACGTATGTTTTGGGTGAGCGGTCGTTCCATGGTCATTTATACTTCGTCAGTATTTCATTCATTATTTCGATTGTTACCGGTCCATAGAGATCATCATCCACCATCATCGCAGGCGCGCGGTCGCAGGCACCGAGGCACGAGATAGGGAGGAGCGTAAAACGATCATCTTTTGTTGTCTCTCCGAATTGAATGCCGAGGTTCGTCTTCAGGAGGTCCAGTAACGGGTTGTATCCCATTACCCAGCAGCTGATGCTGTCACAGACCAGGATCACATGCCGACCCACGGGTCTGCGGAATATGAAGCTGTAAAACGTGGCAACAGCATCCAGCTCATCCGGTGTCATGTCGAGCATGCGCGCAACTTCCTTGAGGCATTCGTCCGACACCCAGCCCTGGTGCCGCTGCACAATGTTCAAAGCGTCAATGGCCGCTGATTGCTTCGTGTGGCTATGGGCCAGAGCTGCGTTGATTTCCTGTATTTCTTTTTCTGATAACATGAGCGTTACCTCCTCTCCCCAAGGGGAGAGGACTGAGGTGAGGGGGTGTTTTGCCTTGCTTCTATAGCCCTCAGAATAATTTCATAAACGCCTTCTTTGTTTTGCATTATATCCGTATTGCTGAATCTGATAATTCGTATGCCTTCTTCATGCAATACAGCTTCTCTTCTTTCATCATGTGTTGTTCCTTCGATGTTATAATGTTGGCCGCCATCGGCTTCAACGGCGAGTTGCAATTCCGGCGCATAGAAATCCAGGATATAGTTGTTGATCGGGAACTGGCGTCTGAACTTAATCCCATTGAGCTGACGGTTACGAAGAACCGACCAAAGTACTCCTTCTGCGTCAGTCTGGTTCTTGCGAAGTTGTCTGCTTCTTGGTATGTTGGGTCGTTTCAACCTGCCCCCTCACCCCAGCCCTCTCCCCGTTGGGTAGAGGGAGTTACCTATCCAGGTCCGCCAGAATAAAATCAATGCTGCCTAATATCGCCAGAAGATCAGCTATCATCAATCCTTTGCTCAGCTTTGGCACCATCTGCATATGGGCGAACGATGGGGTCCGTATGCGTGTGCGGTAGGACATTGAGTTTCCATCGCTGATCAGATAATAGCCGTTGTTTCCCTTGGTCGCTTCGATGCCCATAAACGCTTCGCCAGCCGGCATGACCGGGCCCCAGCTCACACCAAGGAAATGATTGATGAGCGTTTCAATATCATGCATGGTGCGTTCTTTCCGGGGCGGTGTGGTGAGCGGATGCTCGGACTTGTACGGGCCTGCGGGCATGTTGTCCACGCATTGCTGGATGATGCGAAGGCTCTGGCGCATCTCTTCAATGCGTACCGCTCCCCGGTCATAACAATCGCCGTTAACAGCTGTTGGAATATCAAACTCGAAATTCTCATATCCGGAATACGGACGCTTTTTCCTGAAGTCCCATTCAAAGCCGCAGGCGCGCAGTCCTGCACCGGTCACTCCCCAGTCGATGGCCTCATCTTTTGTATAAGCCCCGATGCCCTTGGTCCGGGCCTTGAATATGCTGTTTTGCATCACGATCGCGTCGTATTCCTTGAGTCTCGGCGGCAGGTACTTCAGGAAATCGCGCACGAGCCGGTCCCATCCCTTTGGCAGGTCCATGGCCACGCCGCCGATCCGAAACCATGCCGGGTGCATGCGTCCTCCGCACACGGCTTCGACAATGTCGAAGATCCGTTCACGGTCCGTGAACATGTAGAACACCGGAGAGAGGGAGCCGACGTCCTGAGCAAAGGTGCCGTACCATACGAGATGGCTGGCAATGCGGAAGAGTTCCGCCATCATGACGCGGATGGTCTGTGCGCGGTCAGGGACCGGGATATTGCCGAGCTTCTCCACCGCGAGGCAGTACGCCATGTTGTTCATCACACCGCCCAGATAATCGACGCGGTCGGTGTAGGGGATGTAGGTGTGCCAGGTCTGGCGTTCGGCCATTTTTTCAGCGCCCCGGTGGTGATAGCCGATATCGAGCACGGAGTTTGCGATCTCTTCGCCGTCCAGCTGGAGGATAAAGCGGAGCAGGCCGTGCGTGCCGGGATGCTGCGGCCCGAGGTTCAGGAACATGAAATCCGAATCTTCGGTTTCGCGCTGCATGCCCCAGTCCTCGGGTTTGAACATAAGCGCTGTTTGCTCCGCCTCTTCCTTTTCATCCGGCAGGCGGAACTGTCCCATCTCGGTTGCACGGGCCGGATGGTCCTTGCGCAGGGGATGGCCTTTCCAGGTCGGCGGCATCAGTAGCCGTTTCAGATGAGGGTGGCCGTTAAACCTGATGCCGAACATGTCCCAGGCCTCGCGTTCGTACCAGTCAGCGGACTGCCAGAGTCCGGTGATCGTGGGAAGCGCAGGGGAGTTTTCCAGGAGGGGGACCTTGATCCTGATATCTTCGTTACGGTCGAATGAAAGGAGATGGTAAACAACCGTGTAATCGCTCGCAGGCTGGCCATCTCGATGGCTGCGCATGCGTTCATCGATCGCGGTGAGGTCGTACAGCATTTTATAGGGCTGATCTATCTTGTTCTTGAGATGAAGCAGGACTTCAGTGACCTTGTCGGGTTCGATCCAGAGTGTGGGTATTTCGTCGCACGTAGGCTGCACAGCGAGGACTGATTCGCCGAAAAGGGCCTTGAGGTCGTTAATAACGGGATTTTCCTGGGTCATAATGAAAGAGAACAAGTTCGGGACAAATTCGGACAGGATGGTAAAAAAGGTAGGGTGGGCAATGCCCACCAAAGAACTGGATGTACAACCGGTCCATTATGTTGGTGCGCGATGCGCACCCTACCTCATAATAATTTTACTTACTACATTAAACTTCATCCGGCGATCTCAGGATTGTGGCCTTGCTCCGCTCTTCCCGTTTCAGGTCGCGCATACAGGGTTTGTCGGGACGAACAATGCCCTGCGGTCCTGCGACCCAGCTGAGCGGCCGGCGTTCTTTGCCGATCTGCTCACGCAGCATCATCAAGCCTTCCATGAACGCATCGGGTCGTGGTGGACAACCGGGAACATACACGTCGATCGGCAGGAACTTGTCCACTCCCTGCACCACGCTGTAGATATCGTACATCCCGCCTGAGTTTGCGCAGGAGCCCATGGAGATCACCCAGCGCGGTTCCATCATTTGCTCATAGAGGCGCTTAATGACCGGCGCGACCTTGATGAATACCGTCCCGGCCACGATCATCATGTCCGCCTCGCGCGGGGTCCCGCGGAGCACTTCGGCGCCAAACCGGGCGATGTCATATTTGCTCGTGAGACTTGTTGCCATCTCCACGTAACAGCAGGAGAGGCCGAAGTTGAAGGGCCAGACGGAATTTTTTCGTCCCCAGGCAAGCATGTCCTGGAGCCTGGTGAACATGATGCTTTTGCCGATGGCATCGTCTGCCGAATCATGGCCGGGTTTGGTAAGGGAGTAGTTCATGAGGATGATCCCCTGACTTTGTCCCGGGGACCCCACTCCAAAGCACCGATCCGCCAAAGATAGACCAGAGCTGTTATAAGGACTCCGATGAAGATCAGCATTTCTCCGTAGCCCGCCCACCCGGTTTCCCGGATGGAAACGGCCCAGGCGAAGATAAACGCGGCTTCGAGGTCGAAGATGACGAAGAACATGGCGATAAGGTAGAACTTGATATCGAAGCGCATGCGGGCAGTACCGGTTGACGCTATGCCTGACTCGTAAGGTTCGGCCGTCTGCTTCTCACGGTGCCGTTCACCGAGAATATACGAGAGGGTTATCATGCTACCGACGAGCAGTATGACGGCGAGGAAATAAACGCCGAGAGGCCAGAGGGGCGGGGATTCGGTGAGTTGTTCAACCATGTGAAAAGAATAACACAGGCGCAGGGAAAGTCAAGCATTAGGCGGTTTTGCAAGAGCGTTGTGCCGGGAGCATTTTACAAACTTAAATTGCATATGGTGGCGATAGTAACGGCATCTTTGAAATAAAAAAGGCGGTGATTTCTCACCGCCTTCTGCTTTCGAATTGTATTATAACGGCTATGCTTTTTGCGAAGCCGTCTTCTGCTCGCGCATGGCTGCTGGGGCCGATGCGACGAAACCCGCTGCCGTGCCGAGGAGGCCGCCGACCACGATGCTCACCGTTGCCGCACAGGCGATCCCTACCAGGATCCCCATGACGATCGCGGCGC
>Ga0334722_10000119_pt1 | contig 116199 bp, 111 predicted proteins | sample C3_bottom_MG_FD_207210 | JGI IMG/M metagenome (GOLD analysis project Ga0334722, IMG submission 207210) | Sediment microbial communities from Yellowstone Lake, YNP, Wyoming, USA - C3_bottom | ecosystem: Environmental > Aquatic > Freshwater > Lake > Sediment | place: USA: Wyoming | collected...
TGTATCTCGAGCTGGTGGGCGGCAGGGGCGGCTCCCTCGTCGCTAAGTACTTCACCCGCGACGTCGGGAAGGCGCTCGCCATAGCCGGGAAGCTTGAGTCGGCGGGTCTGAGGCCGAACGTAGCGAGATCCGGCCCCTACTATGTGGTGTATATAGCAACTGCGGATCTCCTAAAGCTGGCCGAGAGGGACGAGGCCGTCAGGAGGGCCATGGCGCTCTACCTCGCCGAGAAGGCGAAGGACGGCACGCCGAGGCAGAGGGAACTCGCCGAAAAGATCCTAAAAAGACACCCCCTTTTTCTCCCAATCGCCTCGCCTCCTCCTTCTCGAAGCCGGCATCGCTATGCGTTAGCCAATAGAATCGGTATGACGAGTTTAGCCGATACGTGGTGTGGAACCGGCGATAGCCGACATGTGGATCCGACCAGCCTCCAGTCGGACCGCGCCGACGATGGCCGGAAGAGCTCGGTGGATGCCCCGGCCGGGATTTGAACCCGGGTCTTGGGCTCTCTCCGACGCGCGAGGGCGCGTCCCGAGAGGCCCATATCCTTGACCGGACTAGACGACCGGTTGGAGTGGCCGGCGTGCCACGGCTCCCCCGACGTCCGGGGCGTCCCCTACACTCTTCGCAATTTTTAAACTTTTTGTCGGCGTTACGTTAAGCCTAGAGGGGCTTGACGGGCGTGACTGCGCCGCAGGCGGTGCACCTCAGCACGTAGATGCGCTCTTCTTTCTGCAGCACCGTGTCTATGGAGCCGCATACGGGACATATCACGTAGAACTTTAGGTATCTCTCGTAGACGGCCTCCACGACCTTCTGGGTCCTCTCGCCTGTGAGGATCAGCGCGTCTCCGTCGATCATGCCCGGAGTTGCGAGCTCCTTCTGGAAGAACTTGGCTATGTGGGTCGGATCTCTGTTGAGCCTCTTGGCTATCTGGCCTAGGTTGGCCACCACGGTCCTGCGCGGGAGGTTCTGCACCTCGAGCTTGGGTATCTCGGCCCTCCTCTGGGCCTTAGGCGTGACGATCCTGTAGGCCCGCTCAAGGAGATCCATGTATTCCTTTTCCGATGACATGCGGCCTCCTCAGCCTCACTTAAAAAATCTTACACCCTCTCGATGACTACTGCGGCTCCCTGGCCTCCGCCAACGCAGAGCGTCGCGACCCCTCTGTCCTTGCCCTCCAGTTGCAACTGCCTTGCAAGCGTGCCTATTATCCTCGCGCCGGTGGCGCCCAGGGGGTGCCCGATAGCTATGGCGCCTCCCCGCCTGTTGACTCTGTCCTCCTCTATCCCGAGCTCCTTTATGGCGTAGAGCGTCACCACGGCGAAGGCCTCGTTTATCTCCCAGAGGTCTATATCCCTCACGGTAAGCCCGGCCCTCTCGAGCGCCTTCCTGGAGGCGGGGACAGGGCCTTTGCCCATAACCGCCGGCGGAACTCCGGCGAATCCGTAGCTGACAAGCCTCGCCATGGGCTGGAGGCCGTACCTCTTCACGGCTCTTTCCGACATGAGGAGGACGTAGGACGCGCCTGTGTTGAGCGGCGACGAGTTGCCCGCGGTGATCACTCCGTCGGCTCTGAAGGCAGGGGGCAGCTGGGCCAGCTTCTCGAGGCTGGTGTCGGGCCTCACCGACATGTCTCTATCCACGACGACCTTCCTCCCCTCCTGCTCCACTTCAACGGGGATTATCTCGCCCTTGAAGTACCCCTCTTGCTGGGCCTTATAGGCCAGCTGGTGGCTCCTCAAGCTCCATCTGTCCATCTCCTCTCTGCCGATCTTAGCCTCCTCGGCGAGCCTCTCGGCGGTTAGCCCCATGACGTACCCCACGTTCAGCTCGTAGAAGGCGTACTCGTCGGTGAAGAACTTGGGGTTGAGGACTACATGGGGGTTGTCGTACATGGGCACTCTCGACATATGCTCGACGCCTCCCGCTATCACCACGTCGGCCATGCCGGTGGCTATCTCGTTGGCGCCCATGACGACGGAGGTTATCGAGGAGGCGCACTGGCGGTCGACCGCCGCCGCGGGCACGGTCACCGGTAGCTTGGCGGCGAACACCACGTGCCTCCCGCCGTAGAGGAAGCCCTCGCCGGTCTGGAGGGCCATGCCGGTTACGAGGTCGTCCACGTCCTCGGGCCTTATCCCGTTCCTCTCCACGATATCTCTGACCACTATGGCGGCTACCTCCTCCGGCCTCTTGTCGTAGTAGATATCCTTCTGCGGCTCCTTCCTGGTGAACCTGCTGAAGGGGACGCGCCGGAAGTCGACTATATAGACGCCTCTGAGGCTCATCTCCCCTTGTACTGCGGCTTCCTCTTCTGCAGGAACGCGCTCACCCCCTCGAACAGATCCTCGGTGGAGAAGACGACGCCGAAATGGGCGGCCTCCAGATCCAGCGCGGCCCACAGCGGCGCCTCGTAGCCGTAGTTGACGGCGTATTTAGCCATCGCGAGCGCTATGGGCGGCTTTTCCGCCAGCTTCAACGCGAGGGCCCTGGCCTCCTGCTCCAGCCTCTCCGGCGGCACGACCTTGTTGACCAAGCCTATCCTCTCCGCGTCTCTGGCCGATATGTTGTCGCCCGTGAATATGATCTCCTTGGCCCGGGCCAGCCCGACCAGCCTGGTGAGCCGTTGCGTCCCTCCGCCGCCTGGGAACAAGCCGATATTGATCTCGGGCTGCCCCAGTACGGCGGTCTCCGAGGCTATCCTCAAGTCGCAGGCCAGCGCCAGCTCCAGGCCGCCGCCGAGCGTGTAGCCGTTCAGGGCACATATGACAGGTCTGTCGAGCTTCTCAATCTTCTCGGTCAGCTCGTGGAGCCCTCTGGACAGCTTGTAGGCCAGATGCGGCGTCGTGCCGACGAAGCCGGTGACGTCGGCGCCGGCGGAGAAGGCTCTGCCCACGCCGGTTATCACCACGGCCCTGACCTTATCGAAGTCCAGCTTGGAGATCTCGTCGAGGGCTGACGACAGCTCTTCGACCATCTTGGAGTTTATTGCGTTGAGGCGCTCGGGCCTGTTCAGTATTATCCAAGCTATGGGCGGCTCGTAGCGTATTATCAAGGTCTCCAGCCTCTTCTCCTCAGCCTTTACATATGTATAGAAACCCTCCCCAGACTTCCTCCCGAGCTTCCCCGACTGGACCATCTGCACCAGGAGCGGATCCGGCGCGAACTCCTCGAAGCCCGTCTTGTTCTTCCAAGCCTCCAGTGCCTTAACTACTGCGTCTAGGCCGAGCTCGTCGGCGAGCTCCAGCGGGCCCTTAGGCCAATTGAGGCCGAGCTTCACGGCCTTATCCACGTCCTCCCTAGTCGCTATGCCCTCTCTGACCAGATAGGCCGCCTCGTTCACGGCCGGCGCCAGCAGTGCCGTTATGTCCAGCTTCTCGCCGGGCTCCTTGGGTATGTCGGGCCACTGGAACTTGCCCGGCGCCGGGTATTTGTAGAAGCCCTCGCCGCTCTTCACGCCGTATTTCTTCTGTTGGCATTTCTCCGTGATCAAGGGACAGGGATGGGTCTTGAAGCCGCGTTTAACCATGGCGTCCCCTATGAAGCAGATGACGTCTATCCCGGTATAGTCCATGAGGAGGAAGGCGCCCATGGGGAGCCCCACGCGGTATCTCAGAGCAGAGTCGATGGCCACTATGTCGGCCTCGCCTCTCGCCGCCATCCAGCAAGCCGCGTCGTTGACCCTTGCCAGAATTCTGTTGACTATGAAGCCGGGCACGTCCTTGTTCACCACGACGGTCTGTTTGCCAAGCTGTGCCGCATACTCGGCGACCCTCTTGACGGTCTCGTCGCTGGTGTATCTGCCCTTGATTATCTCCACCAGCGGCATCAACGGCGGCGGGTTGAAGAAATGCATGCCGACGACGAGAGGCCTCCTCTCGGGCTTGACCGCCTCCGATATCTCGGTTATGGGGAGGCTGGACGTGTTTGTGGCCAATACGGCGTTGGGCGGAGCGCATCGGTCGGCCTCAGCGAAGACCTTCCTCTTGATCTCTATCTCCTCTATGACTGCCTCTACCATTATCTCGGCGCCTTCAACCGCCCTGCAGACGTCGTTGACCACCGGCTTTATTCTGCCCATCACGGTCTGGACGTCCTCCTTCAGCTGGCCCTTCTCGGCGAATTTCTTGAGGGACCACTCGATGTTTTGGAGGGCCCTCTTCAGGAAATCCTCGGCGACGTCGACGAGGCTCACCTCGTAGCCGGCTATGGCGAAGAGCTCGGCTATTCCGTGGCCCATGGTGCCGGCCCCTATGACAGCCGCCTTTTTAGCCATGGCTAGGGCGGGGGACCTGTTTTTAAAGAAGAGCTACGTCTATTGGCTAAATAGAAATATATATCACATTTAGTTATTCCCCCATAATGGCCACAAACCTCGGCGTCTTTAAACGCCGTTGCGGCCCGCCCGACGCCGACCTTCGGGCCAGTATTTCCGACGGCCGTCCCGACTGACGACGCATTCCGCAGACGGTTGCCTCAAGATGCTGGGGGCTAGCTGGAGGTCGACCTAAAAAAGTTATTGCCTTAGTAGATCTCTATATTTATCTCTCAGTACTTTCTTGTCTATCTTGCCGGTGCCCGTCATCGGCAGATCGGAGACGACCACGACTTTGTCCGGTAGCCACCACTTGGGTATCTTGCCGGCGTCGACGAACCTCTGCAGGTGGGCAACTATTTCGTCGGGGCCGACCGACGCGCCGGGCTTCGGCACCACAAAGGCGACCGGCCTCTCGCCCCACTTCTCGTGGGGCAGCCCCACAACCGCCGCTATGCCTACGGCCGGATGCGTCATGATGAGGTCCTCCAGCTGTAACGACGAGATCCACTCGCCGCCGGACTTTATGACGTCTTTCAGCCTGTCCACTATCTTTATCCTGCCGTCGGGGCACCAGACGGCGGCGTCGCCGGTGTGGAACCACCCGTTGCGCCAAGCTACCTTGGTCTTCTCGGGGTCGCCTATATACTCCGGAGTTATCCAGGGCGCCCTCAGGGCCAGCTCGCCCGCCGTCTTGCAGTCCCTCGGCACCGGCCTGTCGTTCTCGTCCACCACCGCGAACTCGGCCAGCGGGTTGGGGAGACCCGTCATGACTATCAAGTCGTAAGCCCTGTCGAGATCTTCCGGCAGCCTCTCGGTGGGCTTGAAGAAGCCGAGGGACACGACGGGCGCCGTCTCGGTCATGCCGTAGCCTGTCCTAGGCACGAAGCCGGCGTCCGCCGCCTTCTTGGCGAGCTCCTTGGGCAACGCGGCGCCGCCGACTATATATATGGGCGCAAGCCGCCTTATCCCCTCCACGTATTTAGGCAGATCCGGATGGGTCACGAGCATGTAGAGTATCGTGGGCACTCCCGCCATGGCCTTCACCCCCTCCTCGACGATTAGCCTCAGTATGTGGCCGTAGTCGAACCTCCCCGGCATGACCTGCCTCCAGCCCATGAGGGCGTAGACCCAAGGAAGGCCCCAGGCGTGGACGTGGAACATGGGGACGAGGTAGAGGGCCGTGCAGGGCTTCCCGTCTATGCCGGCGCAGTCGTTTCTGGCCAAGCCTCTGTAGCCGATGGCGGCCAGCGCGACGCTGAAGGTGTGGAGCACCAGTTGCCTGTGGGTGAAATAAGCCCCCTTGGGCCTCCCGGTGGTGCCCGACGTGTATAGAACCGTCGCAACCGTGTTCTCGTCCAGCTCGGGCAATTCCCGCTCTTCGCCGGACTTTATCACGTCCTCTATCTCGGGATCCTTCCCCACGGCCCCCATGCCGTCGGATATCTGGACGTACAGCCGAACCGACTTGAGGTGGGGCCTCAGCTTGTCGACCAGCGGGGCGAAGTCCCTGTGATATATGAGGGCCTTGTCGCCCGCTTGGTTCACCGTATAGGCTATGTCCTCGGGCGCCAGACGCACGTTGACCGTGTGTAGCGTGGCGCCTATGCCGGGCACGGCCCAATAGAGATCCCAGTGCCATATGGTGTTCCAGTCGAGGGTGGCGACGCGGTCTCCGGGCCCTACCCCCAGCCGCCTCAAGCCGTCGGCCAGCCTCAAGATGCGTCGATACTCCTCCCCGTATGTCGACCGCCTATCGGCGCCGTGAGGAGGCCTATGAACTATCTGTACATCGCTAAATACATAGTTTACATATCTCAATAAATTATTCAGCGTTAGATTGTATTTGTAGGCCATAATAGAGAGGATAGGTCTTCCTTTTAAGTTATAGGGGGAAGAGCCTCAGCGCGAGCTTCTGGAGGAATCCCGGGACGTACCTAATCCTGCCCATGCCTACGCCGCCTGCGATGAAAGGCGCGGTGGCCTCATCCAGAAGCTTGAGGTCCTCCTCGGGCAGTTGAAGCCGCGACGCGCCTGCGGCGTCCTCGGCCTGGGCCGCGTTCTTCACGCCGGGTATGGGCAAGGCCCCCCTGTGCTTAAGCCACGCGAGGACCACCGCGGCGGGCGACGCGCCTCTCCTCTGCGCCACTGACCTCACGGCCTCCACGACCCTCCGCCCGGCCTCGGTCGAGGCCTTTTTGAACGAGGGGTCTATCCTCCTGGCTCTGTCGGGCCCCCACTTGCCCAGAGCCGCGCCCTTGGCGAGAGGCGACCACGCTATTATCTTCACCCCAAGCTCGCCTAGGGCCTTCCTGAACTCGTCGGCGTCCGCCGATCTGTTGAGGGGGTTGTACTCCACCTGGTCCGAAACTATCTCATGGCGTTTTAGGCACTCGGCGGCGCGGCGGAGCAGCCGCGCATCGAAGTTGCTGACGCCTATCTCGGACACAAGCCCCGCCTCCTTCAGACGCTCGAGGTCTCTGACGACTCTGCATAGAGGCGCATATACAGGCGGCGGCCAGTGCAGCTGGAGGAGGTCTATACGGCCGAGCCGCGCCAGGCTCGCCCTGGCGGACTTCTCGACCGAGCCCCAGTGGAAGCCCGCCACCTTGGTGGCCACTATGACGTCGTAGCCGCGTATCGCCTCCCCCACCAGCCTCTCGGACTCGCCCCACCCATATATCTCGGCCGTATCGACGAAGTTTATGCCGAGCTCGAAGGCCCTTCTGTAGGCCTTGAGGAGCTCAGCCCGGTCTACCGTCCACGCCCTGCCTCCTGCCTGCCAGGCGCCCAAGCCTACGTCGCTCGCCTTGAGGCTCCCGAGCTCCACTATCCCCTCTTCGCGGCCTCCTCCCTCAAGACCTTCTTCAACACCTTGCCTACGGCCGTCTTGGGCAGATCGTCTCTGAACTCCACGAGCCTGGGGCGCTTATATGGCGCAAGCCTCTCGGAGGCCCATCTGACGATGTCGCCTGCCGAGACCTTGCCCTTGCACTCGTCCTTCAGCACTATGTAGGCCTTGGGTATCTCCCCCGCGTCGGGGTCCGGCACGCCGATTACGGCGGCCTCCTTGACGCATGAATGTTGGTACAGCACCTCCTCTATTTCTCTGGAGAAGACGCTGTAGCCCTTGTATTTTATCATGTCTTTCTTCCTGTCGACTATATAGAAATAGCCCTCCTCGTCCATATAGGCCATGTCGCCGGTCCTCAGCCACCGCAGGCCGCAACAGGAGAAGAACGCCTGGGAGTTCTCCTGGGGGTTGTTGTGGTAGCCCTTCATGACCTGGGGGCCGGATATGACCAGCTCGCCCGTCTCGCCCGGCGGAAGTAGCTCCGGCTCGTCGAGATGGGCTATTGCGGCGTAGGTGCTGGGTATCGGCAACCCGATGGAGCCGGGCTTGTGCCTCCCGTTGAACAGAGGGTTCAGGTGCGTCACCACGGCGGTCTCCGTCATCCCGTAGCCCTCCCTCAGGGGGGCGCCGGTCAGCTCCTCGAACCTCTTGGCCACCTCGACAGGAAGGGGCGCCGAGCCGGATATGCAGAGGACGAGGCTCCGCAGATCGTAGCGGCGGGTCTCGGGGCTGTGTACTATGGCGTTGTATATGGTGGGCACCCCGTGGAAGACCGAGGCTCTGTATTTAGCCACGTCGGAGAGGATCTTCCGCATGTCGAACCTCGGATAGACCAACACGGTGTGGCCGTCGAAGATGGCGTAGTGCATAACCGTTATCTGGCCGTATATGTGGTACCAGGGGAGCACCCCGACGATCACCATGGGCCTGTCGGGCGGCATGCCCTTGGCCTTCCTGGCTATATCGTAGAAGGGCTTCAGCTGCTGTAAATTCGCCGATATGTTGGCGTGGGTTATCTCGGCGCCCTTAGGGACGCCGGTGGTCCCTCCTGTATACATCAAGGCGGCCAGGTCCTCCTCAGGCCTTATCGAGGCCCTGCCGGCCTCCCGCTCGTGGCGCAGTAGGTCCGTATATCGCTGGAAGACGCCGCCGTATTTGACCTTAGGCGGCCCTATCTGCCTCCTGGCCAGCGGCTTGAGCCACGTCGGCATGTACTCGGTCATCTCGACGACGTAGATCCTCTCGAACCTGTACTCCTCGGCGGCCTTGACCGCCTTGTCGTAAAGCACGTCGGCCGTGAAGAGGACTTTCGCGGAGGAGTCCCTGGCCTGTCTGACGACCTCGCCGGGCGTGTAGAGCGGATTCATGGGCGTCGCGGCCGCTCCTATCTTCAACGCCGCGTAGAACGCGACGGCGTAGGCCGGGTGGTTCGGCATGTATATGGCGACCACGTCGCCCTTGGAGACGCCGGTCTCTCTAAGCGCCTTGGCCACCCTATCGCTGTGGTCTGCCAGAGTCGCGTATTTGACCTTGCCCCCGAAGTATATATACGCAGGCCTGTCGCCGTACGCCGCGGCGGCTCGGTCCAGATACGCGAAGAGGGGCTCCGGCCTTATCTCGACCTCCGGCGGCACGCCGTCGTCGTAGTTCTTTGTCCAAGGCCGCGGCCTTATATATTTCTCGAATACCTCTTGGGAATCCACCCCAATACTTACGTTAAACATTTTAAAAATTGAGTTAGCCGCCCGACGGAACGAACTTTTAAAAGCGGCCTTTGGGGTCGCTCCATGGTATTCCCGCTGGACTCCATAACCGACTACTCCATAGCGTTGACGCCTGAACACGAGATGTTCAGAAAGGCCGTGAGGGAATTCGTGGAGAGGGAGATAGCGCCTAAGGCCATGGAGATAGAGGAGAGGAATCAGCCCCCGCTGGATATAATCAGGAAGATAGCAGAGCAGGGTTTCTACGGGATAGGGATCCCGGAGAAGTACGGGGGACAGGGCGGCGACCACCGGATGGCCGCCATAATGAGCGAGGAGTTCTGCAGAGTCCTCCCCGGCCTCAGCGTGTACTTCGGCACCAACGAGCTGTTCCTCACGCCGATCCTGCTGTTCGGCACAGAGGAGCAGAGGCAGAAGTACGTGCCGCCTATAGCCAGAGGCGAGAAGCTGGGCGCCTTCGCCGTCACCGAGCCTTGTTGCGGCTCGGATGTGGCCGGCATCCAGACCAAGGCCGAGAAGAGGGGCAACAAGTGGGTGATCAACGGCAGGAAGGCCTTCATAAGCAGCTCCGACGTGGCCGACTACTTCATAGTCCTCGCCCGCACCTACCCGCCGCCCGATAGGAAGACCCGCTACCTCGGTCTGACGTACTTCATAGTGGAGAAGGGCACGCCCGGCTTCAAGGTGGAGCAGTGCTACCACAAGATGGGCCTCCACGGCGACAACGCCTGCGAGCTGGTCTTCGAGAACGTGGAAGTTCCGGACGAGAACAGAGTCGGCGAGGAGGGGATGGGCTTCATCTACGCCATGGAGACCTTCGACAGGACTAGAATAGGCGTGGCGGCCCAAGCCGTGGGCATGGCCCAAGGCGCCTTCGAGAAGGCGTTCCAGTACGTCCACCAGAGGCAGGCCTTCGGCGTGCCCGTCGCCTACTTCCAGGCCATACAGTTCTCGCTGGTGGACATGGCGGCCAAGCTCATGTCGGCGAGGCTCCTCACGTACCTCGCGGCTAAGCTGGCGGACGAGGGCAGGAAGGAGTTCACCTTCGTGGCGTCGCTCGCCAAGTTCTACGCCACCGAGGCCGCCGAGGAGATAATATCGGAGGCCATAAATCTGCACGGCGGCGTCGGCGTGATCGTCGAGACGGGCGTAGAGAGGTTCCTCCGCGACGTCAAGATAACCCAGATATACGAAGGCGCCAACAACATCCAGCGCCTGACCGCCTACCGCCAGCTGATCCGCCTCCTCCGCGAGAAGGGCCAGATACCGGAGGAGGTGGCGAAGCTCGTCACATGAGAAAGGTCGCAATAGTCGGCGTAGGGGTCTCCAAGTTCGGCTACAGGCCGGACGTATCTCTGCCCGAGCTTGCCTGGGAGGCCGTCAAGGAGGCTCTAGACGACGCTAGGCTCGACGCGAAGGACGTGGAGGCGTACGTGGTCGGGAACGTGGGCGGCTGGTCCAGCGAGCCTCTGCCCGCGGTGGTCGTGGGGGAGTACTGCGGCCTGGCGCCCAGCAGCGGCATAAGGGTGGAGGCCGCCTGCGCAAGCGGGTCCTCGGCCGTCAGGACGGCATACCACATGGTGGCCAGCGGCGAGGCCGATATAGTCATGGCCATGGGCGTGGAGAAGATGAACGAGTCGCCTACGCCGACGGTGGTGGAGTTCATAGGGAGGGCGGGGAACTACTTCTGGGAGTTCGAGAACTTCGGCCTGACCTTCCCGGGCTACTATGCGCTCCACGCCACGGCCTATATGAACAAGTACGGCGCCACGGAGGCCGACCTCTGCGAGGTCGCCGTCAAGAACCATTACTACGGCTCGCTCAACCCCAAGGCCCAGTTCCAGAAGCCCATAACGGTCGAGGAATGCCTCAAGTCTAAGTACGTGGCGTGGCCCCTCAAGCTCTACGACTCCTCGCCTATAACAGACGGCTCGGCCGCGGTCATACTGGCCGGCGAGGAGGTCGCCAAGAAGATTACGGACACCCCCGTGTGGATAAAGGCCATCGGCGCCGCCAACGGCACCAGCAATCTCAGCAAGAGGGAGGACTTCGCGGGGCTGGAGGCGGCGAGGCTTGCGGCCCAGAGGGCCTACAGGAGGGCCGGGATAGACCCCAGCGAGCCGGTGAAGCATCTCGACGTGGCCGAGGTACACGACTGCTTCACCATAGCCGAGATAATGGCGTATGAGGACTTGGGGTTCGCCAAGAGGGGCGAGGGCTACAAGCTCGCCAGAGAGAAGCAGACCTATATCGGCGGCGTGATACCGGTGAACTTAAGCGGCGGCCTCAAGGCGAAGGGCCACCCCATAGGCGCGACCGGCGTAGCCATGATAGCCGAGCTGACGAGACAGTTGAGGCAGGAGGTCGAGAGGAGCAGGCAGGCGCCGATAAGGAAGGGCATGGCGTTGGCCCATAACGTAGGCGGGACCGGCCACTACGCGTTCGTGACCGTGCTATCGCTATGAGCACGATAGTGGAGAAGCTCAGGGAATATCTGGACAGAGCGGAGGCGGAGCAGATAAGGCAGCTGGACCAGCTGGTCGCCGCCACCGGCCTCCCGGTGTATAAGGACCCCAAGACCGGCGCGTTGATCTGGGTGGACGTCAGAGAGCTGAGGCTGAGGTTCCAGCTATCCGTCAACAAGATAGCTAAATTCGTAGAGGGGCTCTCCCAGGAACGGCTTTACTACACCGTATGCAGAAGGTGCGGGGCTAAGTACTTCCCGCCGCAGGCCGACTGCCCCAGGTGTAAATCCTCAGACATGGAGTGGAGAGAGGCGTCGAGGGAGGGCGAGCTGGTCACCTGGACTGTTATAAACGTCAAGCCGGCCAGCTTTGCCCACAATAAGGACTACGTGGTCGGGATCGTCAAGATGCCCGACGGCTTCAACGTGACCGCCTGGATAGACGCCGACCCATCGACGCTTAGGCCGGGCATGAGGCTGAGGCTTCTCGTGGGGAAGAGACCCGGCGAGAACTACATAACCTATTGGTTTAAGCCGGTCTAGCGAGGTCCGCCTGGCGGTTTGGAGGACCTCCTAGGCTGGCGGACGCGCGTTGGCTGCCGGCGCCTATAGTTCGCCGTAGGGACTAAATAGGGACAATATTTTTAACTGGCGCCTCACGAGGGCCAATGTTGCCGAGGACGTTCGTAACGAGCGTGGTCGGGTCGTGGCCGAGGCCTAAATGGCTTCTAGAGGCCTTCGAGAGAAGGGAGGCGGGCCTTATCGACGACGAGACCTTGAAGATATATATGGACGACGCGGCCCGGCTCGCCATAAAGGACCAGGAGGAGGCGGGGATAGACGTGGTGACGGACGGCGAGCAGAGGAGGACCAGCTTCGTGGCGTTCGTGGGCCAGAAGCTCAAGGGCTTCAAGATAGTGAAGGCCGAGGAGCTCCATCCGGAGGCCCGGGAGATCATGAAGCGATACAAGGCCCCTCTGACCATATGGCGCCCCGTCATATCGGGGTATATAGAGGATAGCGTCATAGCCGCCGACGAGGCCCGGTTCGCGCGGGCCGTGGCCTCGAGGCCCATCAAGGTCACTCTGCCGTCGCCTTACCTCATCATGTGGGAGAGCTGGCACTCCAGGATCTCAGCGCCGTACTACCCCAAGCCGGAGGATGCTGCCGAGGCGTACGCCAAGGTGCTCCGGAGGGAGATCGCGAGGCTTGTGGACGCCGGCGTGGCCTTCATCCAGCTCGACGAGCCGATGCTGGGCGATCTGCTGGAGGCCTCCGAGAACGAGCCCGACCGCTACAAGAAGGTGGCCTCCGAGATATACGGCCAGAAGTACAGAGGGCTTCGGGACGAGATCAGGCTCGCTCTGGATCTGGTCAACGAGGTGGCTCAAGGCTACGAAACCTCGGTGCGCATAGGGATGCACCTAGATAGATGGCCTGCCGAGGACTCGCCCGTGGTGGGCTACGAGAAGCTGGCCCCCGCCATCTTCGACGCGAAGGTGAGGCAGTACGTGGTGGAGTACAAGGCGCCGAGGATGGGCGACCCCGTCGAGTTCGCCAAGTTGCTTCCCAGCGACAAGGAGATAGGGCTCGGCTCCGTCGACGTGAGGGACCACAAGAGGGTGGAGACCCCCGAGGAGATCATGGCCCACGTGGAGAGGATAGTGAGGTACGTGGATCCGACCAGGATCTGGCTCAACCCCGACTGCGGCTTCGCGCCGGGCCAGTTCAGGGCTTTCCCGAGGGACGTCGCCAGGGCGAAGCTGAAGGCCATGGTCGAGGCGGCCAGGAGGCTCAGGGAGAAGTACTGGTGGGCGTAGCAAACCTCTAACTACAGAAGGCCTCTTTTCCTCCTCAACACCACGTCCAGAAAGGTATCTCTGACGGGCTCGTAGACCCTTTTGTAGAAGCGTTGCTGGCTTTCGAGGACCTCTCTGGGGAACGACGAGACGTACTCGACGGCCGCCTCCCAGGCTCTCTGGTACGGCACCACGACGTCTATCTTCCACGCGACCTCCCTGTCGTAGTCCTGCGGCCTCTGGGGCTTGCCGCCTATCGTGAAGAGGCCGGTGTCCCCATCTACCTGCACCCGCTCTCCGGCCACCTCGGCGGATTCCCTCCTCGCCTCGCCCCCGCCTGCGGGAGGCGCCGCCCCTCCTCCGGCGCCTTTCCTAACGACGGAGGGGCCGTAGTGTTTAGCCCAGGCGTAGAATATGGCCCTGTTGAGGCCGAAGGACTTGGCCTTGTCGAGATCGCCGTAGAGGACGAAGTAGCGCGCCGCTTGGAGCAACGCCATGACTTGAAACCGCCCGATCCTCGCGGAGACCTCCCGCCCGCCGACGGAGGCGCGTCCGCCGGCCGGCTCGTACTCGGCCAGGGCCGTCTCGACGAGCGTAGCCGCCTCGCCGGGCTCCACGCGGGTGTAGCACCCCTCCTCGTGCCTCGGGCTGTCTGGATTCGCCCAGTCAGGGGAGAAGGCCGGGAGCTTGTCCACGGGTATGCAGACCGCGGCGTAGTTCAGCGCCCTATGTAGCGAGAGCGGCGCGGTGAAGACCCTCTTGGGGTCTATCAAGTCCTCCACCTTGAGGACGCCGCCCGAACGCTCGGAGAGGTCCCTGAGGGCGGGCCCGGCCCTCCTGAGGACGTATCTCACCAGCGCGCGGGCCTCCTCGAAGGGCCTCCTCCCGGGCAGAGCGCCTTCGTTTATCCTGACGTGTATCCCCTCGCCGGACCAGAGGACGTACACGGATCTGGATACGCCGAGTCTATCCAGCTCCGAGATAACGATCTCGGCGGCCCTCACGGCGAATTCCCACCTGTCTATAGTCACGTCTATGTCGAAGAAGGGCGTGTACGCCTTTATCTTCGCGTCGTCCACGTCCTCCCTGCCCTCCACCTTTCCGTAGAGGGCCGCCGTCGCGTAGAAGGACCTGGCCCCCAGCTCCTCGGCCAATCTGGCTACGTCGTCCGGCGACTTGATCGAGAGAGGTCTCCCCGACTTGTCGTAGCGGGTGAACGCCTTGCCGTAGACGGCGGCCCAGCGGCCCCGCGAGAAGTTGAAGATCTCCCTCTTGACCGTCTCCCTTGCGTAGTACATGTATGTGCCGGCCTAGGCCTTTATTAGGCCGAGGAAGCCGTCTGCGATCAGCTGGACGGCCCAGGCGGCCACTATGAGGCTGAAAAACCGCGAGAATATCTTGAGGGTATTACTTCCCACAACTTTGATCAGCAGGAGGGAGTACCTCATCGTGGCGTAGGTCAGCGCGGAGGCCACCGCTATGGCCAGCACCAGCGAGAAGAGGTTGTAGTAGGTGGCCATCACCATCACCGAGGTTATGGCGCCCGGCCCCACCAACATGGGGGTGATTATGGGCACAACCACGTAGTCCTCGGGGTTTATGCCCATGGTGCGCGGCGCCCCCTCCCTCAATATGTCTACGGCTATGACGAGCAGGAGTATGCCGCCCGCCGCCCTGAAGCCGTTGATGTTTATATTGAAGACGTAGAATATGTAGGGGCCGGCCAACGCGAAGAGCAGGAGTAGCGCCGGCACCGTCGCCGCGACGAGCTTGAGGAAACGCCTGTAGAGCTTCTCGTAGTTGGGGATCACGGCCAGCAGAGGCACGGCGCCGAGAGGGTCTATTATGGCGTAGAGCTGTGCCGCGCCGATGAGCGCATCCGCCAGCGAGAACGGCTCCACGCGAGGGGCGGCGCCCGCCTATTTAAGCCTCACGGCGGCAGCCTCGCCACGACCTTCCTCACCCTCCTCCCGTCGGGGGTTTTGAACGACGCTATGACGACGCCCGGTTTCCCGGGGGGCTGGAGCACCCAGACCTTTTCGGGCTTGAGGAGGTACTTCTTGCCTCCCACCTCCACCTCGAACTCCCTATCCAGGAGCTCGGACATATGGAGTATTGTGGAGAAGATTTAAAAGCTAGATCCGGCGGCCGAGGCGGAGGGCCGGCTGAAGACCTCGCTCAATCTTCGGGCAGCAGCCGCCTCACCACGGCGTAGTAGAACGCTATGCTGAACAGCGCCGTGAAGAATAGAGTGGAGGCGAGCGCCGTGTAGATAGTTGCTGGAGGCATCTCGATCAGCTGGTTGGCCAACTGCGCCACGGGGATCCCGCCGCCTCCGGTCACGAACATATAGGGGTACCTGGCCCCGTCGTTGACGTACTCCATGAGGACCATGACGGCCTCGGCCAGCACTCCCGTTGCGACCGTCGCCAGCTTGGCTACTCTGCCCTTCAGGGCCTCGTAGAAGGCGTAGAGGGCGACCGCGCCGAGCGCCACGACCAGCGCCAACGCGGCGTAGAAGGCGGGGTAGAAAAGAGCGCTGGGCGGATCGTAGCCCAGGAGAGGGCCGGCGATGTTGGCCGCTATATAGGGGTCGTACCTCTCCAGCACCGCGAAGTAGTAGCCGCCGGCAACGGCTTGAGGCACCAGCAGGGCGAGCCCCACGCCAAGCGACATCTTTATCCCCTCTAGGCCGGCCTCCTTCCTGGCGACCAACACGGCGGCTAGGACGAAAGCGCCTATATCGACCGCGCCTATTATGGTGTGGGCTATTAGGGGCGGGTACAGGGGGTTCGCGAAGGCGTCTATGGGCTCGAAGCCGGGGTTTAAGAACTGGGGGTTGTTCAGCTCGGCGAATAGGTACCTAAAGCCTATGGGCACCAGCAACACGGAGGCCGCCAGGGGGATGCCCAACGCGCTGTGCGCCCTAGGCCCTATCCTGCCCCAGAGGTGCCAGTAGGCCGCTATAAGCGGTATGCTCGCAACTATCCCCACCAACGCTATAGCTATGGGGTAGAAGTCGGCCCTCGTGAATATGGCGGTCATAGAGGGGAAGGCAGAAGCCATATATACCGTGAGTATGGTGGCCCAGACGCCGGCGAAGAGGTCCGTGGCCACCATCAGTCTGAACATATCGCGGGCCAGGCCGTCGAGCCTCTCGTCGTTGCGCCTATAGGCCAGATATCTAACTACGACCGTCAGAATCGCGGCGCCTATTATCACGTTGACGAAGACCAGATGCATTTCGAGGAAGAAGCCGAGCAGGACGAAGGAAAGATAGGCGCTATTCATGGCTCCCCCTCAGCCTATCTATCAAGCCGGGCCTGGTGGCCGTGTAGTACATGGCCGCGATGCCGAGAGTAGCTATGGCGGCCAGCACCGCCGCGACGAACGCGGCAAAACCCGGCGTCACGTCGACGCTCGTCACGACCTCGTTTGTGGTGAACAGCCCGTAGACGGTCCAAGGCTGTCTTCCGACCTCCCTCGCCGCCCAGCCTGCAACGGAGGCCACGGCGGACAGGACGGCCATCGCCGAGGCGAGGAACGGAAGGACGTTGTTCTTGCCCACAACGGGCCCGAGCAATTTGAAGTTTATGAAGTCGGCCGCCGCAGAGAGCACGGGCACCCTTATCAAGTAGGTGAATAGGGTAAGCAACGCGGCGACGGCAAGCAGTATGCCGGATCCCACCATGGTGTAGTACATGGCGCTCACCAGCGGCGCCAGCGGCTCCAGCGAGGCGACGGCGGCCCTGCAGTTGCTCGCCAAGGCGACGTTTGCCAGAGGCCCGAGATAGCTGAGCGCCTGGGGGTCGAGCTGCCCGTACAGCTGGCCGAACGTCGTGTTGCCCAACGCGCCGCACCGCTGGAGGTAGTACTGGAACCCGTATATGGGGTGGCCGGGGTTGCCGTAGGCGAAAAGGGCCTCAACGGGGTCGTTGAAGGAGTAGCCGTATATCTCCTGGCCTCCGGTGAGCGCCACCAGCGCGGTGAACTTGAGGGGCTGATACCTCACCACGTCGTCGCCCATGAAGTGGCCCGCCACGGGCTGAGCTATGAGCACGACGACCATTACCCATAGGAGGGGCTTGAGGAGCTTTACGTATTTCTCGTCTCTAGTCTTCAGATACCTCGCCGACAGGGCCAGCGCCACTGCTCCGACGCCTACGGCATACGCCGCGAGCAAGGTGTGGACCGCGGTGCTTATCGCGTCGGGGTTGGCCAGCGGTAGCCAAGGATCCGCGAAGAAGGGCCCGACCGACTGCGTGAAGTTGACGCTCGTCAGAGCGGCCGAGCCCGCGCCAGCCAGCGTGTGGTTCATGACAAGTGCGGCGAGGGTCAACGCGGTCGTGAGGTTCGCCGCGTCGGGGCCGTATGTAGGCAGGAAGGGATAGAGGGCCTTCGGTATCCCGCCGGCGCCCCACGGGACGTTCATCCAGGCGTTTACGGTCAGGATGAAGTAGCCCGAGAGAGATCCCAGGGCCCAGGCGGCTAACAATATCGACAGGGCGTATCTAGTCCGCCACCTCCCGATAGCCAGGACGAAGAGACCTAGGAGCACCGCCTCGCCTATGAAGGCTATCGTGGCCTCGTAGAACAGAGGGACGAAGCCGGACGACGAGAACAGCAATATGCTGGTAGGCCATATTTCCAGAAGGCCGAACTCGACCACCGTGCCGGTCACGACGCCCAGCGCGAAGTTGACGGCCCAGACTGCGGTCAACGTCTTGGCGTATTTCAGATACAGCGCGTCCCCCGTTCTGTGCCATTTGACGAGCCACGCCAAGATGGCAAGAGGAAAGCCCAACGTAAACGAGACGAAAACCGCGTGTAGGTATATACCGAAGGACGAGATAGCCAAGGCGTTGTTGGCGCTCGCAGTATGCGAATACAAGATGTCCAGACCCGATCCGCCTCCGGTGGAGGAGATCATGTGGAGATTTACGTTATAACCTTTAAAAATTAAATCTATATAGAATAAAGTGGTAATAAATATATATTAAAATTAACTTAACTTATGCAACCTGGAGATATCGTGGAGACTATATAGTTATATTGAAATCGAATCTAAAATTGGTTCATTAACATAATGGTTTTGAGATCGCAGGAGTTGCGGCCTTGGGTCCGATGAGCCCATGATTAGAGGTCCGGCGAATGTGTAGAGAATTGCCAACGACAAATGTACGCTTGGCCAAAGCCCGTAGGAGAGTCGCTGAACGGAGTGCCGGTAATCCGTATAATATACAAAGTTTTCAATCGATCGGTGAGATCCGCTCCATCTCGATGGCCTACGTGCGCCTAAGCTCTATCTGACGCGTCCGCTACGCGGCCATGTACTTTCTCCATATATCGATGGCGTATCCCGGCGTCGGCTTTCCTCTCACCAGTCTGAACGTCCTCGTCCCGTCTTGCCGGACCTCGGGCACCAGCAACACCGCTCTCTCCCTATAGCGGTCCAGGAACCTATTTAGGAAGTCCTGTAGGAAGGTCACATAGAAGACGTTCACGCCCGAATCCACCAGCGCCGCGATGACCTCCTCGGCGACTGCAGACGCCTCAACTTGGTTTGTGGATGAGAACGTCTCGTCCATCAGGACGTAGTCGCCCCGCCTTAGGCCCTCGACTATGGCGCTGAGCCTCTTGACCTCCTCCTCGAATTTGCCGTATGAGAGCGTCCTATCCTCCTGACGCGGGAAGTGCGTATAGACCGCGCCTGTAGAGGGCAACGCGAATTCGTCCGCAGGGACGAACAGCCCGGCCCTCGCGAGGACCAACGACTGGCCTACCGCCTTCAGGAAGGTGGTCTTGCCTCCCCTGTTCGCGCCGGTCACCACCACGGCGAATCCTCCCTCCGCCTCCACGTCCAGGTCGTAGGGCACGGGCCTAGACCCGGCGGAAATCGACAGCGATAGGCAGTACATGCCGCTGAACTTCAGCGCGCCCTTGGACAGCCGCGGGTACGCCGCGGGCATGCCCAGCTTCTCGAAATACCCGCTGAGGTTTATTGCGCCTACGTAAAACGCCAGTTGCCTCCGCAGGTCCTGGAAGAAGGAGTCCAGATGCTTGAACGCCTTGAAGATCGTGGAGGCGGCGTTCGCCAAGACCCACTTCCTTATGTCGTCAAGTATGTAGGCGCCCGCCTCGTCTCTCGGGTCCAGCCGATATACATATTCGTCCCTCCTCAGCACCTTCGAGAGGATGTTGCTCTCCCCTTTCCTGGGCACCAGCAGGACGGGGTCTTCGAGGCTGTTTAGCTCGCCTATCCTGACCGAGAACTGGACTCCGTTCTCGAACCGCAGTACTTTGACGAGCTGTTGCGCCGAGGCTAGGAACTCGTCGTTTATATTGTCCAAGACGGACTTGGACATCTGCCTGAAGGCCTCCGAGGAGAAGGCGGCCGATTTCAAGACCGCCAGCACGTCGCGCAGAGACGCCACCATTACCTCCAGCCCGTTGACGGCCTCGTGCACCACGACCGTGGGGTCGTGCGGCCTGAACAGAAAGACCCTCCTCCGCACCGCGTCAACCGTCTCGTTGGCGATCTTGTAGAGGCCCAACACGGCGTCTCTATTCCTCAAGGCGTCCCTGACGGCGTCCTGCCTGTAGCTGAGGGAGTCGGGCGAGGCGTCGGCGAGGAGGAGGACCTCCCTCCAGACCTCGGCCACCAGCTCGTCGCCTCCCGAGGCAGCGGCCACTATCTTGTCCAGCTCGAGATCCCTCCGGAGGTCATCCGCGCCGGCCGCCGGCTGCGCGGCCCCCGTTCTGAGCAGGTCGAACTCTATCATTTGACCGCCTCCCTTATCTTTCCGTAGGTGAGCTGGTACCGCCTAGCGATCCTAGCGGCCATGTACTCCGCCGGCGTCCGTCCCGGCGCTATCACGTACGAGGGCCTCTCGGGATCCTCCGGGGAGGGCTGCGCCACGAGGGTTATGACGTCGTCGAGGTCGGCGGCTTTATGCAGAAATGTGACGAAAAGGCAGTACGAGCCTCTTTTCGCCAGCTCCTCGAAGAAGAGCCTCGTCAAGAGGAGCCCTTCGTCTGAGGTCGTGTTTGAAAACAGCTCGTTCGCTATGACCAGAGAGCGGCTGTCGGCCCTCTCTATAATCGCCTTAGCCCGCGCGACGTCCAGCTCGAGTCTGCTCAAGCTCTCCTCCACGTCCTCCTCCACGGGATATGCCGTCATTATGGAGGAGAAGAACGGGATTTTCGCCTCGACGGCGGGCACTGGGAGTCCCAGCTTGGAGAGGAAAGCGATCTGCCCGAAGGACGTGGCAAACGTCGTCTTGCCTCCGCTGTTCATCCCAGTTATGACGAAGATCCTCCTGGAGCCGTCGGTCTGTATGTCGTTCGGAACGGCGGACCCTCTTTTCGCCAGAAGCAGATTGTAGAACTTCCGCACGTAGATGCCGCCGTCGGTGAATGACGGTATGGTGAATCGGTATCCCATCTGCTCGAGGCTCTTCATGTAGTTTATATATATCAAATAGAACTCGGCCTCTTTTGCGAAACTGGCGATTCCACCATCTATAAAGCTTGGAAAGTCCTCCGAGAATCTTCTCAGTATATCGTATTGGGTCCTATACATTTTAAAGGCACCTCTGAGAATCGCCGCGTGTATGTGGGAGGCATCGCCCGTGGTTTTTATGTACTTAACTTCGGCGCCCTGTCCATCCCCCTTGAACCTGGAGAATAGGCTGTCCACCAGCGCCGAGAGGTCCTCGCCGTGTTCCTCCCTGGTGACCCTAATTCTATCGCCCTCTATCCATACTCTGATCTTAATCTGGTCCCTGGCCTCGGCGGCCTCGCGGGCCCTTCGCCCCAGCTCGCGGAATTTCTCGCTCCCCGCGACCTCGCCTAGATATCTGGTGAAGCTCGCCAGGCCCTCGGACTCTATAGGGAGACCCCTGAGGCGGCTCCACGCGGTCTCCACCGCCTCCGTATAGGTCAGAGCCGCGTCCACGTGCATCCCGATCCTGTGCTCCTCGTATGCGTCCTTCTCCATCTCGAGGATCCTCACGGCCTTATTGACGCGCTCCACGAACTCGGCAACGGCATCGAGGACCTCGCCCTTCAGCAAATCTCTGAATACGTTAAGCCTGAACACGGCAACCTCCTCGTTGTCGAGCTGCTCGAGGTAGAGGCTCCTCAGGAAGTCGTCGTTGCGTTTGCCGAAGATGTCGCCGAGAAGCTCGTGGATTCTGAGATCGTGCGCAATCTGCTCATCGATACGTTTTCCCCTTCCGCCGAGAATACTAAGGTACTCCACAGCCCGGCTATAGCTGAGGTTTAAACACTTTGGCGCGTCTAGCGTGCGACCTAACCGCCTATATATCACGACGGGCCGTTGTGCTGGTGAGCAGAGGGACTTTTAACTCATGGCGAGCTTGTAGATTTTCTGGCAACGGTATTGGACGCGACGGCGCTCCGCCAAGAGCCGTGGGCGTTGTGAAGCGCGCCGTTAGGCAATAGCCGCGGCGGCCTCAGACAGATCGGCCTACCCTGCCGATATGCGCCACTGGCCGCTGTATTGCGCTTTACATTTAGTTTTAGGCTACGAAAAGACGACGTAGACGGCCGTTCCTATCATGGTTACCGCCATTATGCGCGTCGCCAACAGAGATCTCCCGCACGACACGGAGCGTTGCCCAAGGAAGGCCCCCAAGCCCGCCAAGATTCCCCCCACGATGAGCCTATGCTTCAACGCCACGGAGGACGCCGCCTCCACCGTCCGCAATATGGGCGCCAACGCCTCCAGCTCGCCCATGAAAACCCGCGCAACGGCAAAAGACGCCGACGTGCCCAAGAGGGCGTCCGCAAAACCGACAAGCGTGTTGAGGACTGGCCTAAGCCTGCTGCCCCGGACCCTCCAGCTTCTCCCGAGCAGGAGCTGGACGCCGGTTATGGCGAGGGCCGCCGCCACGAGGAACCTCAATACGTCCCACGTCAAGAACAGCCAGACGACGACGCCGAGAGCTACACCGAGGAGGACCGGAACGCTCTTCATCGTCTCGAAGTGTATGACGGGACCGCCTGCGGTAAACCTTTGATATAAGAGATTCAGGAAGCCGGAGACGCCGGTGGCCAACGTGAAGCCCAAGGCCACCACCGGAGGGGGTTCGCCGACGGCGAACAGCAACGGGAACACGAAGAGCGTGGAATACGCTGGCTCCTCGGCCACGCTCGACAGGACTCCTGCGAGGAAGCCCGCGTACAGCCACACCATCACGTCGATGTCCACCATGCAATCCAGCGGCGCAGGCCCCGTTAAAAAACTTTTTTGGGCGACGACGCCGACGGTTTCCCCAGCATGCGCGATCGTGTTCCCTTACGGACAGCCCCGAGGACTTCTGTCGGAGGTTCTGTTGCGGCCTGCTCCGCGATGCCGTGGCGAGGCCGGGCTCCGGCCGCCGCATCGACGCGGATCGACCCGGCCTAGGGGCCGGCGGCCCGCGGAGGCCTCATTATATATAATCCCCCTTGGTTCTGCGTGTTTTCCGTCGAGATTCCGCCCGGGCGTGCGGCCTTGATCAGAGGACCCGCCGAGGTGGAGTGCGCCGACGGTTGCAGAGTGTTCGGCGGCATCTTCAGGAGGTTCTCTGTGCCTCCGTTCAAGCAGTATCCCGTGGAGGGGCCCGCGGCCTTCAAGATCGACGGCGGCTCGGCGGCGTTCGTCGAGGGGCCCGCGGTGCCGCAGGACTGGGATCTGCGGCTCGAGGGCGTCGTGGCGCTGGTCGGCCCGGCCGACTCGGGCAAAAGCGGTTTGTCGACCTATATGCTGAACGCCAACGTGGAGGCGGGCGAGGTCTGCGTGGTAGACGCCGACGTGGGCCAGTCCGACGTAGGGCCTCCGGGCTTCGTGTCGTGTGCCTGCTCGCGGAGGCAGGTCCCCCACATATCGGAGCTGGATCCCGCAGACGGCTACTACGTGGGCTCCGTCAATCTGCAGGGAGTGGAGGAGATGCTGGTGGCGGGCGTCGCGCGGTGCCTCAGGAGGCTGGGGGCGCCGAGGCTCGTCGTGATAAACACGCCGGGCTGGACGTCGGGGCGCGGCGTGCAGATGCTCAGAGCCCTGGCCGACGCGGCCGACGCCGCGGTGGTGAATCTGGGCGACCGCGTGTTGCCGGGCCTGTCGGTGACCAGGCCTAGGTACGTCCTCCCGCGGAGCCCGCAGGACCGCAGAGCCTCGCGAAACCTCTCGTACAGAAGGCACGTGAGGTTGACCGCCAGGCTGACGGCGCCCGCAGATGCGCTGTCGGTATGTAGCTGGGACGGCGCGCTGTCCTGTCCCTGGGGCAGATATAGGCCCGGGGACGTCGAGGGGCCGGAGGGCAGGGGACACGACTACGTCGTCCCCCGGGATTACCTGCGGCACATATTCGCCGGCCTCTACAGAGGGGGCAGACTCGCGGGATACGGCGTGGTGGAGAAGATCGGCCGCGAGGGGGTCGAGCTATACGCCTCCACGGAGAACTTCGACGAGATACGTATAGGCAAGATCAGGCTTGACCCAGACGCCCTGGAGGAGCTGGAGCCACTCCCTTAAATATGGGAAATGTCTTCTACATGCGGCGGTATGAAGTCAGGGGGCCCTGTCCCGAGCTCGGAATAGTGCTGTCCAGACTGGCGATCGAGATCTCCCCGGGCGAAAGCGCCGTGGTGGCCAGCAGATGGCGCTACGTCCTTGAGGATATCAAGAACTCGGCCGGGCTCCTCGGGCTGGAGGTGGTGTCCGCCGGCGAGGGGCCGGACGGCGTCGAGGTGGTGTTGAGGAGGCCGTCAGAACGTGAGCACTAGGTCGGCGTCTTTGCTGAGGGCGAGGAAGCTGAGGGCGCCGGCGTACTTGACCCCCTCTATCGGCTCTACGCCGAGCATCTTGGCCACCGGCTCATCGACGTAGACCACGATGCCCATCTTCAACGCGTCGCGAGCCAGCTCCTCCAGCGGCTTGGCCCCCAGCCTCTTGAGGCTCCTCGCAACATACCATCTGGCTAACGCCGGGATTCCGATCAGCCTCGTCCTCGGCCTGCGCGAAAATATGTATATCCCCAGGCCAGTTGTGAATAGATATACGTCGTAGCCGGCCGACCTGGCTGTTATGGCCACCGTAAGCGCGTGATACGCCCTGGCGAGATCGTTGTCCGACAGCAGAAAGACCGCCTTGGGCACGTCAGCCCTTGACGACGCCTATGGGCCTCTGCCTGACGACCTTCTTGGCGAAGCCGACCTGATGGGCGGTCTCGACGACGAGGTCGACGTTCTTGTAGGCCTCGGGGGCCTCCTCGCTTATGACCTCCGTCTCGGCGCTTCTGACTATTATCCCTCTCTTCTCCAGCTCGGACCTCACCCTCTGCGGCGGGAAGGACCTTATGGCGGCCTCTCTGCTGAGCATGCGGCCGGCGCCGTGGGGCGCAGTGCCGAAGGTTATCTTCATCGCGTCGTGGGTGCCCACCAAGATCCAGGAGGCGCTGCCCATGGAGCCAGGTATCAACACGGGCTGCCCCACCTCTCTGTACTTAGCCGGTATCTCCGGATGGCCCGGCGGGAAGGCGCGGGTGGCGCCCTTGCGGTGAACCCAGACCTTTCTCACGGTCCCCTTGTCGTCCACCTCGTGGCTCTCGAGCTTGGCTATGTTGTGAGCCACGTCATAGACTATCTCGAGGCCCACCTTCTCGATGGAGCCGAAGACCCTCCTGAAGGCCTCCCTCACCCAGTGCATGATTATCTGTCTGTTCGTCCAGGCGAAGTTGGCCGCAGCGGCCATGGCCTTTAGGTAGTCCTCGGCGACTCTGTCCCTCAGAGGCGCCGCGGCCAGCTCGCGGTCCGGCAGGCGGAGGCCCCACTCCCTCATCTTCCTCTCCATGACCATGAGGTAGTCGGTGGCAACCTGGTGCCCGAACCCCCTGCTCCCCGTGTGTATCATGACGAGTATCTGCCCCTCCTGCTCTATGCCCATGGTCCTGGCGGCCTTCTCGTCGAATATCTTGTCGACCACCTGTATCTCGAGGAAGTGGTTGCCCGAGCCGAGGGTGCCCAGCTGGTCCTTCCCCCTGTTCTTAGCCCTCTCGGACACCTTGCTGGGGTCGGCCAGATCCCAAGACCCCCTCTGCTCTATGAACTCCTTGTCTTCGGGCCAGCCGAAGCCCTTTGAGACGGCCCACTCCACGCCCTCGGCTATGGCTTTCTCGAACTCAGAGACGGAGAGCCTCAGATGGCCCGTCTCGCCGACGCCCGGCGGCACCAGCCTAAAGATCTCGTCCACGAGCTCCTTGAGCTTCGGCCTCACGTCCTTCTCGGTCAAGTTGGTCCTCAGAACCCTCACGCCGCAGTTTATGTCGTACCCTATCCCGCCCGGCGATATGACCCCCTCCTCGGCGTCCACGGCCGCGACGCCGCCGATGGGGAAGCCGTAGCCTTGATGGCCGTCGGGCAGCACTATGCTGTATTTGTAGATGCCAGGCAGGCACGCCACGTTGGCTCCCTGCTCCAGCGTCATGTCCGTCTTCATCTTCTCGAGGAGCGCGCTGTCTGCGAAAACCCTCACCGGCACCCTCATGCACTGCTTGTACGTCTTAGGTATCTCCCAGATGTAATCCGAGACCTTATTTAAAGGCGGTGCCATGCCTTAACCATATTCCGCATTTAAAACTATCTCCGCCGCCGTGCCCGCCCGACGGGCCGACGGCGCGGAACCGATTAAAAAGCCGCCGCACCTCGGGACATGTACGCAATCTCCGAGGAGGGCGGGATCTACGTGGTCGAGTTCCCCTTGGTGGCGCTCAAGGAGGACGACATACTTGAGGAAGAGGTGGTCATGAGGGTCGACGGCAACGGACAGCCCGTGGAGGCGGCAAAATTCCCCTCGCTGGACCGCGCCGTGGCCAGCGCGGCCGGCGCGTTGCTGGACGCCGCAGACGCCGTGGAGGCCAGGCTAGACAAGATAGAATACCGGCTGGAGGCCGACGAGCGCGTAGACCCCCTGGAGCTATACAACGCCTCCTACCTGGTCCATTCGCTCCACCTCCACGCGTATTCGCTCCGCGCCCTCTCGGCCAGACTCCGCAGGCTCGGCCTCATCAGGCAACGAACGCTGGAGGTCGTCAAATCGGCGGCGCGGAGGGCGCACGCCTTGAGGAGGACCCTCCTCGACCTGCGGCTCCTCTACATCTCGCAGCTGCAGAACTCGATAAACAGCTCCATGAAGCGGATGACGCTGATAAGCACGGTGGCGCTTCCCGCCATATTGATCTCCAGCATATACGGCATGAACATAAAGCTACCGCTCGCGGACAGCCCGCCGGCGGTCTTCGGGCTGATGGCCGTCTTGACTGCGGCGTTCGCGTTGTTGGTGTACAAGGTCTGACCCCGCCCAAGTCGGCGGATTTTTGAATCGGTCCGATGGGAGCCCACCCCATTAGGTTTATGCGGCGTTTATGAGGAACGGCAACAAGCCGGGGTTTACTAGGCCACGCCTACGGTATTGCCCACGCCGATGAGCAGAACCGACTCGCCCGGCTGCACCTTCTCCTTTATGAAGTCGACGACGCGTTTGCTCACGGTCTGGACCGCGTCGTATATCTCCTTCGTCATGGAGGTCAAGGCCTCGGCCTCCCTCATTTTTATCAGGAAGGCGTATAGAGGCACTCCGTACTTAGTCGCCATGCTCTCTATGTTGAACTTCTCGGCGCCTATGCCGCCCATAGCCACGCCGACGCCCTCGGCCACCTCGCCGGTCTTCTCGCCCTCCAGCTTGAGGGCCGCGTCGACGGTGATTACGTACTTGGGCTTGGCCCCCAGCTTCTCGAAGACGTACTCGACGCCTTCGTCGGGCCTCCCGACCGTGCTCCCGGGGCCCTTGGCCTTGACTATATACAGCCTCCTCCCCTCGAGGTCGCACTCGACGATCGAGGTGTCCTTAATGGCGTCGTGGGCCACCGACTGGGAGCAGACGCGCGCCACGTTGTAGGCCACCAGCGGGCCTGCGCTGTCGCCCACGGGGATGCCCTTCATGAAGGCGGTAACCGCGCCGTTCAGCGCGTCGGACACCTCCTTCAGCAGAGGCAACAGCATAGACAGCTGCATGGCGTAGACGTACAGCTTGTACTTCTTGGCTATCCTGTAGTAGTGGTCCACGACCTTGTAGAGGTAGTTGATCTCCCTCAGCGCCTCCAGCGCCGTCGAGGCGTTTTTGACCGCTGTGGAGTTGTCGCCGACCAGCTTGGCCACCTCCGACTCGGAGGCGGTCTCGTAGGCGTTAAGTATGTTCTTGTACTTGGGGACTATGCCGAAGGGGTCGAGACCCGTCGGCGGTATTACCGTGAAGTCCAACATGCGTCTGATCACCTCGTCGACGTCCCTCCGGCCCACGCCCTGTCTCTTCAAGCGCTCCAGATAGCTCCCCACATCGTTAGAGGCGGTCCTTATCATCTGGCCTAGATACGACAGAAAGCCGCCTATCTGCCAAAGCGGCCTCTGTATGTAGTAGAACTCCTGGTAGATGTATATGGCCATGAACCACACTATTGTGGTGATGATCCAGTACCACAGGCTATTTCCTGCGGTAGCGGTTTGGAGTATCATCGGCTTCCAGCTGTTATGTCAATAAAAAGATTTCAGCGATCGAAGACCCGCTCATTGGTCGCGCGGCACGCGCTCATCACACCTCCACGGTCTCCTCCCGCTCCTCTCTTTTATTGCTTCTTCTAGCCGAGAGCGCCAGGGCGGTGGACGCGCCTGCGGCTCCCGCCGCGGCCGCTATCTTGAGCAGACTGCCCTCGGTGAGGACGGGCAGCTTTATCGTCGGGCTCAGCTGTACTGTGTACCCGACGCCGCGGTATTTAACCACGGCGAAGCTGGAAACAGGTATCACAACCGCGGCCCCCTGAGCCCCTCTGAAGGTCAGGTTGCCCATCGCGATCTCGAAATCGCCCAGAGGGCTCCCCATGATATCGACGACGTGGACCGCCTCAGCGAGGCCTGTGTCGTTTATGGATATAACCGGCTGGGCCCTGACGACGTATCTGGCTATCGCGGTCCCGTTGAGGTATACGGCGACGGTGACGTTCGAGCCCGCCCTAGCCAGCTCGGGCGACACGGCCCCGACCCCCCACCCGTAGACCGCCACTCTGGGCCTCACTATGTCGGTCCGGGCCACGAGGTATCCGCCCTCGAGGGCCGCCGGGTAGTAGATCGTCGAGTTGCCCAACACGACCGCGACGTAGTAGGTCGTGCCGTATATGAGACACCTTCCGACCGGCGCCCCGTCTGCCGTCGTCGGGTACACCGTGACGTTGTAGTCCGAGAGCGGAGTCCCGGCGAGATCTGTGGCGTTGACGCCCATCAGCAACGTCGTGTTGATCGCCTTGGGGAACTCCGGGCTCTCCAAGGTGTAGGTCTCCCCGTCGTTCAGCTGCACCACCACGGAGACAGGCCTCGCCAAGGGGTCCGAGACGTAGGCAACCCCGCCGCATTGGCCCACCACCGGTATCCGGACCTGGCTCACCACCACCGTGGGCTTGCCCAAGACGTAGATCTGGGACGGCGCGAACCTCAGGCCCGATATAGGCGCCGGATAGCCTCCCGACAGATTGACGCCTGGCTCCGGCACGTATACGTAGTAGTCGGGAGCCTTCGATGAGAGGGAGATCCGGGTGACGTTGACAAGCCCGTAGCCTGATATGGTTATCTGGGCGCCGTAGGCCAGATATCCCACGAGATATACCCCCATGGCGCTTTGGTCCTCTATCTTGTATAGGAAGGACCCCGTGACGTTGGGCCTGTAGAGGGATTTCACCTCGATCAAGGCGCCGTCGGTCACGTTGAGCTGGAGCGTGCCTATGAGCGCGTAGGTTTCGCCGGCGCCGTAGGAGACAGGTATCAACGGCCCCACGGCCCTCCATCTGTCAACCACTATGGACAGAAACGCGCCGCAGATACGGCCGGCGGCGTAGGTCGGCGTGCTGTAGGGCGCGAGCAGGGCCCTCCGGATGTCTCCGTACTGGTCCACCACGTATATGGAGCTTATGCCGTATCCCGACAGCGGGTCTAGATACGCGGTGACGTTGGCGCAGCCACCTAGATACGTGCTGAAGGTGTACGGGACATAGGGCACTTGTATCAACGACAGCGTCGAGTTTATCAACAGGTAGAGCGCCACCATCATCGCCTCCGCCCGTCCCCGAGGAAATAAGGACAACATTTAAGTATGTCGCGCCACGAGGCGTTGTGAAATTCGCCGTAGCCTCGGTGATATTCTCGCTTGCCGCGCTCGTGGCGGCTCTGGCGGTCAAGAGCCTAGCGGCGCCGCTGGCGCTCCCCATATACATCGCCCTCGCCGCGATAGACATAGCCCTGTTCCTCCTGGGCCTCCGCGACGCCGCGGCGGCGCTGGACATAGCGACGGGCGAGTGGGAGGCGGCCGAGCTGAAGTCGGTAAGAGCTCTGCTGGTCGTGATGTTCGCCATGTCGCTAGTGGTCCTGGGCTACCTCATAGTGGCGCACATAGCGCCTACGGTCTTCGCGGCGTAGGTACGAGAGAGTGGGGTTGTTGGAGAAGCTCGTGAAATGAACGGGCCGACTGGGGAGCTCGGATCAATCCCCGTCTTGCCTACTTCAGCTCCCCTGACCTTTTCCCTCAAGCTCCTCCAGCCTTTTCCTACATTCATCCAGCCTGTTCTTGATCTCAGCGACGGCGGCTTCTCTCAGCAGTAGCGATCTGTAGAAGGAGAGGATTTCTCTTTCCTGCTCCAGGAGCCTCTTCTGCCACTGGGCTAAACGCGACTCCTCCTCTATGAGCCTCCTCGCGAAGGGCGCCAGCCCGTCCATCAGCTCCATCTCCTTCCTCCTGACGTAGTCCTCCAGCTTGGAGTACTCGGCTTCCTTCTGCCTGAGGGTCTCCTCGACGTTTTTGTACTTAGCCACGAGGTCCTCCAGCTCCTTCTTCCCGGCCTCTATGTCCTGCTGGAGCTTCTCGAGCTCGGCCTTCCTCCTCTCGAGCTCCTGTAGCTTTGCCTCAGCCTCCCTGCCCCTGGCCTCCAGCTCCCTGGCCCTGGCCTCTCTCTGCTCCAGCTCGAGCCTCTTAGCCTCCAGCTCCTGCTGCATCTTCTTGAGGTCCAGATCGCGCCTGATCACCTCCTCCTCTCTGGCCTTCAACGCCTTCTCGCGTTCCTCCAGCTCCTGTAGCATGGAGGCGTATCTGCCCAACATGTTCCTGAGGTCATCGAAGAGGGGCTGGGCTGAGGAGGAAAGCGCCGCCAGCTTCTTCAGGTTCTGCGCCAAATCCTCCAGCTCGCCCTCCTTCTTCTTGAGGGCCTCCTCCCTGGTCTTCAACTCGGCCTCCTTGTAGGCCAACTGCCTCAGCTTGTTCTCGTAGTCCTGGAGCCTCGCCGTGAGGTCCTTTGACAGTTCCAGCATCGAGGACGCTATGGCTCTGATCTGGCCCGACGCGTTGTTCAGCGCCTCGAGGGTGGAGGATGCCTCGCCCAGCTTTGCCACCAGACCGTCTATGGAGCTTAGGGACTTGGCTAAGGCGTCTGCGGCCGATGCGACCTGGGCCGCGGCCGACTTCAGCTGGTCCGCGACGTCCAGCAGCTCCTTCTGGCGCGACGCGGCGTCCCTCATGCCGTTAACTATATCGTTGAGCCTGGCCACGCCTTCCACGAGATCCTTCACACTTCTGGAGATGACGTTGGAGAGCCCGTCCACAGACTTCTTTATGTCCAGCAGACTCCCCCTGAGGTCTGGCGGTATGGAGCCCTTCAGCTCGCTCACGCTGGCGTTGAGGGAGCTCAAGGCGCTGTCTATTCTGGCTATGGCGTCGTCCAGCCGCTTGGCGTCCTCCCTCCTAAACACGAGCGTCCTCCCCGACGGCTTTATATTGTTTACGGCCACTGGCGGCCTGCGCGGCGGCCCGGGCCCCGCTCATCTGCCCGACTGCGCCTTCTCCAGATAGCCCTGTAGCGACGCGACTCGCTCGAGGAGGGCCTCGCAGAGCGCGTCCCTCCTCCTCAGCTCCTCGAGCAGTATCTCTCTCTGATATGCGAGCTCCTCGAGGGCCTTCTGGATTACGGCATCTATGCGGTCGGCGGCTTCCTGTATCTTCGAGACAGCTATCTCCACGTTGGGCTGCGCCGGAGGGGGCTGGGGGGCCTGTTTCGCCTCCATCTTCGAGGCCGCCTCGGCCATCTGCCTCGAGAGGGCCGCCATCCCCCTCCTTATCTCGACCAGCTCCCTCAAGACGTCCTGCAGTATGTCCTCGGGGGATAGATCCGCCACTGCCGTCTGTGTTGTTATCCTTAAATACTTGATGTACAGCCATGGGGTTCAGATCTGCGAGGGCGACGGTGAGGGCTAAGTACGTGGACGCCGGCGCCGTGATACTGGGCCCTTCGTCTATCGGCGAGGGGGCCTTCGTCGACGCGGTCATAGTGGGCTATCCCACTAGGTCGAAGATACTCGGCGACTTCAAGTCCCTCGACGATATAAGCGATGGCTCCAGGATAGGCGAAAGGGCGATATTGAGGAGCGGGTCCGTCGTCTACGAAAGGGCCGTGCTGGGCTCCGGGGTCGAGCTCGGCCACAACGTCTTGATCAGGGAGGATACGGTTGTGGGCGACGGAGTGAGGATCGGCACCGGCTCTATTGTCGAGAAGGGCGTGAGGATAGGGAGGAACGCGTGGATACAGTCAATGGTGTATATACCCAACGGCACGGTGATAGAGGAAGACGTCTTCATAGGGCCCAACGCCGTGATAACCAACGACAAATATCCGCCGAGCAGGAGGCTGGACCCCGTCGTGATAAGGAGAGGCGCGGTGGTGGGAGCCAACGCCACCCTGGTCGCCGGCGTCGAGGTGGGCGAGCGCGCAGTCGTGGCCGCAGGGGCGGTGGTGACGAGAGATGTCCCGCCCGGTGCGGTGGTCGCCGGAGTCCCTGCGAGGGAGATATCCAGGGTGGATGAATACGTCAAGAAGAGGGAGGTCTACGAACGCAACGTCTAGATCCCGACGGCGACGGCCCTCTTTATCCGCTTAGACATCTCCTCGTAGAGCCTCACGTCGTCTTTAGTCAGCGAGGGCGGTATGCGCTTAAGCGCCTCCTCGAAGTGCCGTGCCGAGACCGGCTTGGCGGATCCGGCCCTCTCCCTTATGGTCTCCCTCAGGGCGAGCATGGCGGCCTCTCTCACCAAGGCCGCTATATCGGCGCCCGTATACCCCTCGGTCCTTTTGGCCAGCTCGGCAAGGTCGACGACGTCCTCCTTCTTGCATCTGCCGTCCTTGGCCGCAGCCTCGTCGCACAGCTTCACGCGCCTTATGTGGACCTTGAGTATCTCGAGCCTGGCCTTCTCGTCTGGCGGAGGCACGTAGATTATGCGGTCGAACCTCCCCGGCCTGAGGAGCGCCGGATCCAAGATATCGGGCCTGTTCGTTGCGGCCATCACCACCACGTTCCTCAAGGCCCCTATTCCGTCCATCTCGGCCAGCATCTGGTTGACTATTCTGTCGGTGACGCCCGAGTCGCCGAGCCGCGAACCCCTCGCCGGAGCTATCGAGTCTATCTCGTCGAAGAAAACGACGCAGGGAGCGGCCATCCTGGCCCTCTTGAATATCTCCCTAACCGCCTTCTCAGACTCGCCGACCCACTTGCTCAACACCTCAGGTCCTCTGACGGCTATGAAGTTGGCGCCCGACTCGGTCGCCACAGCCTTGGCGAACATGGTCTTGCCGACCCCCGGAGGGCCGTACAGAAGTATGCCCCTAGGCGGCTCCACGCCGAGCTCGTCGAAATAGGCCCTATACTTCATGGGCCACTCCACTATCTCCCTCAGCTCCTGCTTTATGTCCTCATAGCCGCCTATATCGCTCCAGTGCACCTCGGGTACCTCGATGATGACCTCCCTCAGGACGGTGGGCTGGACGAACTTCATCGCCTCCATGAAGTCGCCCATGCCCACCTTGAGCTTGCTGAGGACATCGGGCGGTATGCTCTCCTGGTCGAGGTCTATAAGCCCCTTGGAGATAGCCTTCCTCAAGGCGGACATGGCGGCCTCCTTGGCCAAGGCCGCTATGTCGGCCCCCGTATAGCCGTGGGTCATCTCGGCGATTTTGTCCAAATCCACCTCGTCGCCGGCTGCACACACCTTGGATTTCACGTCCTCGCTGGTGCATAGCGGCATGTTGCGGGTGTGGACTTGCAGAATCTCCCTGCGGGCCCTCTTGTCGGGCATCGGTATCTGGATCTCTCTGTCGAATCTTCCCGGCCTCCTCAGGGCGGGGTCCACGGCGTCGGGGCGGTTCGTGGCGCCTATCACCACTATCTGCCCCCTCTCCTGCAGCCCGTCCATGAGGGTGAGGAGCTGCGCCACAACCCTCTTCTCCACCTCGCCCGTGACCTCCTCCCTCTTGGGCGCTATGGCGTCTATCTCGTCGATGAAGACTATGGCCGGGGCGTTCTTCTTCGCCTCGTCGAATATCTCCCTCAGCTTCGCCTCCGACTCGCCGTAGTACTTCGACATGATCTCAGGCCCGTTTATGGCGATGAAGTAGGCGTTGGCCTCGTTGGCCACCGCCTTGGCCAGGAGGGTCTTCCCCGTGCCGGGAGGCCCGAAGAGGAGGATGCCCTTAGGGGGCTCTATGCCCAGATGCTTGAACAGCTCCGGATGGCGCAGAGGAAGCTCCACAAGCTCCCTAATCTTCTGCTTAGCCTCCTCCAAATCCCCAATATCCTCCCAAGTGACCCTCGGTATGGCCAGCTCGGCCTCCTTGACCGGCTCCTCCCTGACGGTTACCTCCGTGTCCACCGAGACGTAGGCCGCGGGACCTGGCTGTACCTGCACCACGACGAACCTTATGGATCCTCCGTAGAACGGCACGTCGATGGCCTGGCCCCGCGTGACGGGCTTGCCCAGAAGGATCTGCTTCTTGAGGTATTCGGGGTCTACCCTCACCGGCTCTGTGGGGGCCAGCACGACCCTCTGGGCGGGCCTCAGGGAGATCTTCCTCACCTTGACGGTATCGCCGATGCCCACGCCGGCGTTCTGCCTAATTATCCCATCCATCCGGATTATATCCTTATCCTCATCCTCGGGGTAGGCCGGCCAGACCTGGGCGTAGGCCGACTTCCTCCCCACGATCTCGACATAGTCGCCGGGCTCCACGCCCAGCCTCTTCATGATCCTTATGGGTATCCTCACGATAGAGCGTCCGACGTCTCTAGACTTCGCCTCAAAGATGCGTAGCACAACCTCGTCAGCCATAGCGACCATGGGGGTCAGTCTATAAAAGTCTTGCGAAGAAAGCCTTTTATATCTAGAGATAGAAAAGAGAGACATGTCGGTGTTCGACGAGTTCGACAGGATAATGAAGAGGTGGCAGAGGTTCTTCGAGGAGCTGGAGAGACAGATAGACGAGGAGTTCCAGAGGTTCGCCGAGTCGAGGTATCAAGGCAGGGGCAAGCCGAGGTTTTACTACTACGGCTTCGAGATAACCATGGGCCCCGACGGCAAGCCCGTGGTGAGGGAGTTCGGCAACGTGAAGAGCAGAAGGGAGGGCTCGATAGAGGTGGTTGACGAGATAGAGCCCCTCACGGACGTGGTCGAGGACGAGGGCAAGATAAAGGTGGTCGTTGAGATGCCCGGCGTCGATAAGGACGACATAAAGGTCCGCCTCGGCGACGACAACAGAACCCTCGTGGTGAGCGCAGCCGGGAAAGACAGGAAGTACTACAAGGAGATACCTCTCCCCGGGGAAGTCCTGCCCGACAAGACCAAGGCCTCCTACAGAAACGGCGTGCTTGTAGTCGAGCTCGAGAAGAAGGACAAGTCCAAGAAGGGCTTCGAAATAAAGGTGGAGTAGGCCGCTGAGGAGGCGGCCATCCTTATAATTCATCCTTATATTTTAGGGTGTCTGGAGGCCCATGCCCTACCACATAAGGGCGGCTCGGGGCGACGTGGCGGAGACGGTGATAGGCGTGGGCGATCCGGCCAGGGCGGAGCTGTTCGCGGACCTGATAGGGGCCAGGCCCGTCAACATGCATAGATATCCGGTCTACACAGGCCGCTTCAAGGACATGCCGGTGACCGTGGTCGCCCACGGGATCGGCGCCCCCTCGGCGGCCATAGCCATGGAGGAGCTCAAGATGCTGGGCATGCGGCGCTTCGTGAGGATAGGGACGGCGGGCGCCCTTGCGGATCTCAAGATAGGCGACGTGGTCGTGGCGTCGGCGGCCGCGGCGGCCCAAGGCGGCATCTTCTCGGCCTATATGGACGGCGCATGTCCGCCGTTGGCCCCATCCCCGGTGCTCACGGCCAGGCTCTACGAGGGGCTGAGGAGCCTCGGCGCAGTTCTAGGCCCCGTCGTGTCCAGCGACGCGTTCTACGCGGAGGCAGGCGCGGTAGATCTCTGGAGGTCCTGGGGGGCCGTCGCGGTGGAGATGGAATGCGCCGCAGCCATGATGCTGGGCTGGCTTAGAGGCTTCGAGACGGCCTGCGTGTTGGTGATAAGCAACGTGGTGGGCAGGGAGGAGACCGCGGACCTGCGCGATAGGTTCGTCGAGGTCTTCAGGAAGGTCCTCGAGGTCATTTGGGGTTCTTATTCGTCATCGGTCGGGAGCGGCAGCCCTTGAATCATCGATCCCCCCTTCTTTCCCATTAATAACGCTAACGCGGCCTCTATCTCGGCGAGCATGGCCTCCACGCATCTGGAGCAATAGGCGGCGGCGACTCCCCTATAGACGCCGAGATAGCCCACGTTGTCGGGCCCCACGACCGACCCGCAGGACCTACACCTGGGCCTCTTTAGTTTCAGGAAAATTCTCACCTCGGCGACGTCGGCGTTGGTTATCGTCTCGCCTCCCGCCGAGATGTAGAAGATTAGTTTCGGCCTACTCCCCCCGGGCCTCATGACCATATTCAACCTATAAAAGCAACTTACGCCGCGGGTCCATGGAGCTCGCGGCGGAGATGGCCCAATATATCGCCTCCATGGGGCTTGGATACCTCGCGGGCAGACGCCTCGGGCTGAGGGTCCCCCCGGCCGTCTTCACGGCCGTGGTGGCGGCGGTTATATTTTCGGCCTCGGCCGAGGGAGCGCACGTCGTTGTGGACAACGCGGGCTATATAGTCGCGCTGTCGCTCGGCTACGCGCTGTCTGTGGCGTTGGCATCCATGCTGCCGTTTGCGCTGTCCTCGCGAGGAGGCGGCGCCCAGCCGCCGTCGGGATCCAGGGTGTCGGCCGTCGCGGTGTCGGCCCTCCTGGCGGGCATAGCCGTGGGCTATTTCGTCCAGGCGCCCTACGCGTCGGCCATAGGGCCCATACTCCTGGTACTGCTCTTCCTGGCGGGCGCCGATATGGGCCGGCTCAAGGGGCTGAGGCTGAGCCCGAGGCTCGTGGCGGTGCCCCTCGTCTCGCTTGCCTCGAGCCTGGCGGCGGGCCTGGCCTTCTATCTATGGCTTGGCGTCAGCCCGGCGGTGGCTGTGGGGATGGGGTGGTACAGCTTCACAGGGCCCTATCTGCTCTCGGCGTCCGGCGACGCCGTCCTGGGGACGCTGGGTTTTCTCGCCAACTTCTTCAGGGAGCAGCTGACGTTCGTATTGACTCCGCTTCTGGCAGGCCGGGTGCAGCCCGACGCGGCGCTGGCGATAGGCGGCGCGACGACGATGGACAACACCCTGCCGCTGTACCGCTCCGTATATGGGGCTGAGGCCGTCGTGCCTGCGGTGGTGAACGGCGTCGTGTTGACCCTTGCCGTGCCCATAGTGGTCCCCTTGGTGTACAGCCTATTTCCTTAGCCTGTCGCGGCCCCAGCGCTGTATGAGCTCGTGCTCAAGCCCCAACGCGTCTAGGACCCTCCCCACGAAGAAGTCGATGAGCTCGTCCAAGGTCTTCGGCCTGTGGTAGAACGGAGGCGACGCCGGCATGACCACGGCGCCAGCCGCCGTAGCCATCTCCATGTTCCTTATGTGGACTAGGCTCAGCGGCGTCTCCCTAACGACCAGGACCAGCCTCCTCCTCTCCTTCAGGGCCACCTCGGCCGCCCTGGTTATGAGGTTCGTGGTGATCCCGTTGGCTATGGCGGCCAAGGTCTTGGTGGAGCAGGGGACCACGGCCACTGCATCCATCTTGAAGCTGCCCGAGGCGGGCGGCGCCTCTAGGTCGTCCTCCTCCCAGTAGTAATCGGCGAGCGAGACCACGGAGTCTCTATCCACGCCCACCTCGTGCCTGACTATCTTCCAAGCGGTTCTGGAGACCGATAGGTGGACCTCGGCGTCCAGCTTGCGGAGGTATTCGAGGAGCCTCACGGCGTATATAGCCCCCGAAGCCCCTGTCACCCCTACGAATATCCTCACGGCGTCGGTGAACTGGGATATTAAAAATTAAAAACTATGGATCGATAGCTCTATGGCGAGGGCGGGGGACAGAAGGAGGAGGAAGTACGGCGTCAGGAAGCTCGTCGTCGTCTCGGTCAATCTGCCCGATAGACAGGTCGAGAATCTCGACGCCCTGGTGGAGCTGGGGCTTTTCAGAAGCCGCTCCGAGGTCGTCGAGACGGCCCTAGAGGAGCTCCTCCTCCGATATAACATCAAGGTGGAGGATGAAGACATAGAGGTTATCAAGGGGAGGTAGCCGTCCGAAGGCGGGTTGGTTCAGATTTGTCACCACCGCTCATCTTCGCCACACACCGTCGTCATCACACGGAGGTTAAGGCACCTCAATATTAGCGTGTCTCTTGGCCAAGTCCTGTTCGTTCTTGCCTAACTGCTTCATTAGGTCGGCCACAACGGCGTCCAGCACCACCATGGCGGTGTCCTCGAACAGGGTGCCGAGAGGCGAGAGGGGCTCGTGGAGGCCCAGCACCTGCCTCGCGAAGTAGTCGTCCATGACCGCCACCTTGGTCCTGCCCGGCACGAAGATGACTATGTCGGCGAGCTTGCCCAATGGGGAATCCATGTAGGTGGTTATGGCGACAACTACAGCGCCCATCTTCTTTGCGGCCTCGGCGGCGGCCACCACTATCTGCGTCGTCCCGCTGCCCGAAATCGCCACCACTATGTCGTCCTTCCTGACCGGCGGCGTGATGGTCTCGCCCAGCACGTAGGAGTGTATCCCGAGGTGGCGCAGCCTCATGGCGAACCCCCTTGCGACGAGCCCGCTGCGGCCCATGCCGACCACCAAGACGGCCCTTTCATCGTTATATGCAGATACTAGAAGATCTGTAAATTTCGCTATACTATCTAAGTCGAGCTTATTTAACGATTGTAGAATAAAATTCGCTATCTCTAGAAAAGCTGCTTTAAATGTCTCCGACATGGCGGAACTAAAAATCCCAATTTTTAAGTGCTATCTCCTCAGCGATCTATCGCCGCGAAATACCTCGACCCTCTGGGCGTTAAGCTCCCTCGCTATGTAGTTAAACGCCGCCTCCGGGTCCGTATTTCCGCAGGTATAGACGTCGACCGTGGCGAAGCCGTGTTCAGGCCATGTATGTATGGATATATGGCTCTCAGCCACTATGGCGAAGACCGTGAGGCCGCTGTTCACGCCGAATTTATACGTGTTCACCGAGACGAGCGTGGCGTTGGCCATCTTGGCCGCATTCCTGACTATCTGTATGAGCCGCGTCTCGTCTCGGAGGAGCTCCCTATCGCAGTCGTAGAGGTTGCCGTACACGTGGCGTCCGATCACTATGGTCTCCGCCCCGGCGTCCCCCCGCATGGAGGGGGATGCTGGCGAGTATATAAAATTGACCCCCATAAATACGCCGGTAATCTCCGAAACCCGGCGCCCTTGATATAAACCACGCCGTAGGTGAGGGAGGCCCCCTGCCTCGAGGCGCCTTGGGGAAACCCGGCCGCGCGGTCTATGTAAGTTTATATACCCCCGCCGAGGCCGCCCCTCTCGGGGAGGGGGACGTACCTCAGCCCGACGGGGCCCACGTACCTCTCGGTCGGCCTTATCAGCCGGTTCCTCGACCTGTACTCGAGCACGTGCGCTATCCAGCCGGCCGCTCGCGACATGGCGAAGGCGGGCAGGTTCAGGTCTGTGGGCAGGCCGAGATATCTAAATATCACGGAGGCGTAGAGGTCCGTGTTGGCGAATATGCCCTTCCCCGAAAGCTTGGAGTGGACGTACTCCTCGAGCCTCCTGGCCACCTCGTAGGGCCCCGAGTCCCCGGACTCCTTGGCCAGAGCCTCGGCGAGCTTCCTCAAGACCTTGAGCCTGGGGTCGGGCCCCCTCTTGTATATCCTGTGGCCGAACCCGGGGATCCTCCTGCCCGAAGCCAGAGCCGAGTCGACCCACCGCGGCACCTCCTCAGGCGACCCGATCTCCTCTATCATCTTCGCCGCATCCACGTTGGCCCCGCCGTGGAGAGGCCCCTTGAGGCTGGCCAAGGCCGCCGTCAAGGCGGCGTACATGTCGCTGAGGGTCGAGGCGACGGAGACCGCCGTGAACGTGCTGTTGTTCATGCTGTGCTCCGCGTATATCACCATCATGGCGTCCATGGCCCTTATCTGCAGGGGGGTGGGGTCGCCGCCCCTCAGAATCCTCAGGAAGTACTCGGCCTGGCTTTCGGCGGGCGGGTCCACGACGTCGAGGCCCCGCCTGAGCCTATCCCAGTTGGCGGCTATATAGGGCATCGCGGCCATCGCGGCGAGGCCTCTCCTCAGCTCCGCCTCGCGGGACCTATCCGCCAGATCTTCGCCGAGGGCCATGGCCGAGACCGCCGTCCTCAATACGTCTATCGGCTCCGCGCCGCGCGGCAACGCCCTCATCGCCGAGACGACGTAGTCCGGCGGCCTCCTCATCGACGCCAGAAGCCGCTTGAATTCAGCCAGCTCGGAGGCCCCGGGGAGCCTGCCGTAGATCGACAGATACGCCGTCTCCTCGAAGCTGGACCTCTCCGCAAGCTCCTCGAGGTCGTAGCCGCGGTAGTAGATCTTAGAGTTCTCGACGTCGATCAGGCAGATCTCGCTCTCCCTCACCACGACGCCCTCCAGGCCCGGCGAGTAGGCCATGGCTTAGCTACGCCCCATGGTTTTATTCATTGATGGGAGTACCTAATATAATAGATCATGAGAATAGACGAAAATAATAATTATATTAGATGAACGTCAGAAATGCTGTGACGGTTTAAATTTTGAGAGCGTCTACCCCGAGATCTGCATATTTTGCGGGAAAAATACTAAACAGAGGCCTAGACCTATCGACATGGCTAAGTTCCACATACTCTCGCCCGAGGATATAACGGCCGGCAGAGCCACCGACATATATTTCATACGCGCCGTCGAGGCGCTCAAGGCGGCGGGCCTCGAGGAGGCCGTGGTGCGCGCCGAGTTCCACGTGGCCTCTCTGCCGAGGGGCTATAGGTGGGCCGTCTACGCGGGTCTGAAGGAGGCGCTGTACGCCCTGGAGGGGAGGCCGGTGACGGTCTACTCCATGCCGGAGGGGACGCTCTTCGGCGAGAACGAGCCCCTCATGGTGATAGAGGGGCGGTACGTGGACTTCGCCGTGTACGAGACCACGGTGCTCGGCATACTGCGCCACTACAGCAGCATAGCCTCCAAGGCGGCCAGGGTCAAGAAGGCCGCCGGCGGGAAGACGTGCCTCTTCTTCGGCGCGAGGGTGTTGCACCCGGCGGTCCAGCCCATGGCGGATAGGGCGGCGTATATAGGGGGATGCGACGGAGTTTCGGGGGTCCCCGGCGCGGAGATGATGGGGAAGAGGCCGTCGGGCACCATGCCGCACGCCTTGATGATAATCTTCAGGGCGCTCAAGGGCGACCACGCGCAGGCGTGGCTGTGGTTCGACAAGACCGCCCCGCCCGACGTGCCGAGAGTGGTGCTGGCCGATACGTTCCTCGACGAGAGGGAGGAGTCGCTTATAGCCGCCAGGCTGTTGGGCGGGAGGCTGTGGGGAGTCAGGTTGGACACGCCGGGCAGCAGGAGGGGCGATATGCTCAAGATAGCGCGGGAGGTCCGCTGGGCTCTGGACCTGGCCGGCTATAGGGACGTCAAGATAGTGGTCAGCGGGGGGCTCGACGAGGAGGAGGTCGCCAGGCTGGCGGAGGTCGCCGACGTCTTCGGCGTCGGCACGTCCATAGCCTTCCCGCCGAGCGTGGACATATCGATGGATATCGTGGAGGTCAAGACGGGGGACGGCTGGACGCCGATCACGAAGCGGGGGAAGCTCCCGGGCTTCAAGCAGGTCTACGACTGCGGGGGGCGGCACGTCACGGCGCTTTGGCGGGATCCCCCGCCCAGATGTCCCGACGGATCCGAGGCAAGGCCTCTGCTGAGGAAATACATGGAGGGCGGCAGGATAGTGGAGAGGTTGCCCGACGAGGACGAGATAAGGCAGTACGTCTTGAGGCAGCTCGGCACGGCGGAGCTCTGAAGAATAAAGCGGACTGCCGTCTGCACGCGGCCGTATGGGCGACGCGCGGAGATCTGAGGCGCTGAACATCGGTAAGCCCCCTGCGTCCGAGCGCTCCGCCGGCCTATCCCGGCGCCGAGCCTGGCGGCCGGGCGCATTCGGAGTACTTGATGAAGGCGAGCCCGGCGTTGAGTACTAAATACATAAAAGGCTGTTCGACGGGGATGTAGTCCATGTGGAACACTATATGCGGTATGTAAAACCACAGCGCCGTGACCGAGACCGCTAAGGTGGCTGGCGCCACGGCAAAGCCTCTGCGGCAGCCTTCGGCTGGGCTTCGAGGCTAAATAATTAAAGCACATAGCGAGCGGGTCCCGTGTACGATCTGGTCATAGTGGGCGCGGGGCCCGCGGGGGCGACGGCGGCGATAGTGGCGACGCGGCTGGGGCTCAGGACGCTCGTTGTGGATAGGTTCAAGCCGCCTCGGGAGAAGCCCTGCGGCGGGGGGCTCACGCCTAGGACCTGGCGCATGTTGGAGAGGATGGGGATAGAGTACAGCTGGTACGGCGAGTGCAGGGAGGTGAGGGTCAAGGTCGCCGACATAAACTACACCCACAGGGGCGACCCCATCAAGGTCACGCGGAGGCCCGAGTTCGACAAGGCCCTTCTGGACCAATCCGGCGCCGAGTTCGCGGTCGACAGGGTGCTGAGGGTGGAGGGGGGCAGGGCCGTGGGGGAGAGAGGCGCCTACGAGGGGGCGGTGGTGGTGGGCGCCGACGGCGCCAACAGCGCGGTGGCGAGATCCCTCGGCGAGCCGCCGCCGAGCCCCAAGACCCACGGAATCGCCTTCATGTCGGTGGCCGGGGGAAGTCTGGGCGATACCTGCGTCATCGATTTCGACTTCGCACACGAGGAGACGGGGGGCGTCGGATACGCCTGGGCCTTCACGTTGGGCGATAGGGGCGTCGACGTCGGCATAGGGATAGGCTGGGGGCCCTGGGCCGACCTCAGAGGGCCTCTCGCCAAATGGGCCGAGTCGCTGGGCTTGAGGACGGGGGCGGTCATGGGCCATCCGCTGAGCCTGGGGTCGGTGCGGAGGCTGGGCTCCGGCAACGTGATCCTGGCCGGAGAGGCGGCGGGCCTCGTGGACGCCTCGACGGGCGAGGGCATATACTACGCAGTCGCCACAGGCGCCCTGGCCGCGCAGGCCGCCTACGTGGCCCTGAAGGTCAGAGGCAGGCCGGCGGAGGCCGCCGGGATATACGCCGAGCTGGCGCGGCCCTACGTCGAGGAGGTCAAGAGGAGCAGATTGATGAGCAGGCTGCTGGGGCGTTTCGGCTACAACAAACAATTGGCGAGGCTCCTCGGGCGCAGGCTCGTCGAGCTCTACAAGATGCTGACGTCGGGAGATGCGACCTACGGGGCCCTGCCCGTATCCATCAAGCGCCTCGGGTAAGCCCGCCTGAGGCGCGCGCCTGCAACGTCTCCCGCAGTCAGCCGCGCCCCGGACCGGTATGCCTCGAAACGAACGGTCGCCAAAAGAAGTCGTTGGGTTTATGGAGATTAAAGATGGCTATGTTTTTTAAAGAGTCCTGTAGTTGTGGGGTCGCCATGCGGATAGCCATTCTAGCGTCCAGGGAGGTCAAGCGAAACAAGCCGTATAGGGTCCGGAGGATGGGGAAGACATGGTGTTTCGGAGAGACGGCGACGGAAAAAATAAAGGCTTTATCGAGCCGCCGGGCCTGACCCCCCACCTGCTCTGAGCCGTAAGGCGCTGTCGCCATGGCCTCAAGGAGGCCCGTTTTGCGGATTTGCCTGGGATGATGACGTGGGCCCCTTCGAGAGGCTGAGGGGGCATTCTCTATAGCCCAGAGGCTTCAAGTTAAGCCCATCGAGGTTGTGGACGTCGATTACATGGATTCATCCGAGTCATCCTCATTGGGCTGATCCCGCGCCCTCTCATCGAACCCGCAACTCTAGAAATCAGGTCGGGAGCTCCTCCATTAGCTTCTCAACGAGGTCTAAAACCCTTCTTGCGTTGGTCAATGCGTATTCAGCGTCCAACCTGGTGTAGAGTTCCTCAGGCGGTATGCCGCTCTCCTCATCGCCGTACATCGCCAATTCCCTCTCCTTCCTGAGGCTCCTCGATATGGACACCAATTCATCCATATGTTCCTGAAACCATGCCGGAAATCTGCCCCGCTCCCTCCTCAACACAGGCCCTACGTCGTGCCACTTCGGCGGCTCAACACCCACTATCCTCAATGCGGCCTTGAGGGCTAGCTCAACCGCCTCCTGGCATTGCCTAACGTAGGGGTAATTGCCGTTGGTTAGGGCCTCCTCGGCATGCCTAACTCTCTCCGCGGCCTGCCTCAGATGCGACCTAGCCATGTCGAGGTTATTCAATTTCGATCACCTCGCCGAATTTATAGTCGCCCTTAAGCACCCAATACCAGGACTTGTCGTTGACCCAAACCCTCCTGGCGCCCAACTCCCTAAGCCTCTTGATCAACCTGGTCAACACGCCCTCGAAGAAGCCGTCCCTATCGTAAACTATCACGGCGTCCTCGGTCATGTCTAGATAGATCGGCGAGAACCTTGCGGCCTCGGACCTGGTCTTAATCACCGGCGATAGGGCTATGGCGTAGCCCGAATCCATCAAGCCGTCGAGAAGCGGCCGGTTATAATGTACTCCGCAGTGTCTGTTTCAGAGATATGGGCTCAAAGCTTCCTGATCGTACTGCCGGCGTCTCAACAGCGACAGACGGGACGCCGTCATTCGTACCTCAGCGCGTCGACTATGTTGAGCCGTCCGGCCCTGATGGCGGGCGCCAAAGCGCCCAGCATGTTGACGGCGACGACGAGCGCGGCGGTCGCCAGCCCTATATTCCAGGGCACGCTCAGAGAGGGGCTTGCTCGGGAGAAGGCGCCGGTCTGCGGGAAGAAGCTTATCGGGATGAAGCTCAGCAATATCAGCGCCACGACGCCCGCCGCTATGCCTATAGCCGCTATTATTAGGGCCTCGTAGAGCATCATGGCGGTTATCTGTCTCTTCTTGAAGCCCACGGCCCTCAGTATGCCGAACTCCTTGGTTCTCTGCAGCACCGATATCGTCATCGTGTCGTAAAGCCAAAGCGCCGTTATGACGGTAGAGACGCCCGACACTATGCCCAGGAACAGCTCCAGCCCTGTGAAGAACTGGTTGACCGTCTGAACTAGGGACTGGAGGTTGAGTACCTCGGCGTTGGGGTACACCGCCTTGAGCAGATTCTGCACCTCGTCGAGGTATTGGGTGCTCTTCAACGACACGACTATCAGTCTGTATGTCGAATCTCCCGTGATGGCCCGGAACTGGGACTCGTCTAGGACCACGGAGGTGGTCGTGTCGATGGGGCCTGGATGCTGGGCGGACAGTATGCCGGATATCGCCAAGGCGTAGGATCTCCCGCGGTAGTTTAAAGGCAACGGGTCTCCCACGTTGAGCAGCTGGGCTCCGGTGTTTCTATCGAAGGCGACGAAATAGCCGACTAGGGCCAGGCCGCCTCCGACGTTGTTGGACCCGTCGTACACGGCTGACTCCGGCACGATGACCCCTATGCCGTCGCTCGGTATGCCGTAGAGCGTGACCCCTTCGACGACGCCGTTGGGGAGCCTGACCGACGCTATCGCTGAGGAGATGGGCACCACGGCGGTGGCGTACGGGGCCACGTAGGTCTTCACCAGCGCGACGTCGGCGTCGGTGAAGCTCCCCAGGACGAACACGTTGTTGACGCCCAGTCCCTCGAAGAGGTTCAACGCTGAGGATCTGAAGGCGTTGCCCAGGGCCAGGGCTTCGGTGAGCGCCACGAAGGCTATAAACACGCCGACGATCGCGCCGATGGTTCTGCCCTTCCGCTCCCTCAGGGAGCCCCAGGCCAGCCTCGCCTCGACCAGCACGACGCCGGTTGCGGCCCACCTTAAATTCTTTGCTCACAACGAGGATACGACGTTGCGGGCCCAGATCTGGTAGAGGCCCTTCAGGTGCACGAGCGGCGTGCCGGTGACCATCCTGTAGGTCAGCCACCTCTTGAAGGAGTCGGCGTCGGTCTGGGAGCTCCACTCGTCGGGGGATATGTCGATATACCCCCTGCTGATCTCCGACGCTATGGCCTGCGCCACGATCGAGGCCTGCCAGAGGGATCCCCAGCCGATGGGCGGAAGGCCCAGCTTCAGCAGGGCCGAGTCGCCTATTAGGTACACGCGGTCGTACTGCGTCTCCAAGGTCTCCGGCCTTAAGTCGAGGCCTGCGGCGAGGGGGTGGGGCCTGACCGCCGGCACGGCGATGTGCAGTTCGTCGACGGCCTTATGGGGCGGCGGGTCGCCGGTCACCTCGACGCCCGCCTCCTTGGCCTTGGCCTTCCAGGGCTCCAGCAGGAATTGATAGTCGTCGGAGACGTAGACCAGGTGGATCGACACCTCCTTGTCGGGGAATCTGGTCTTTACGGCGTAGGCTATCTCCTGGAACCCTATCACCGGCGTGAACTCGCTCACCACGAACCGCACCGCCTTGGCCTTCTTCATGAGCCCGTACAGCTTCTCGGAGCCCTCGACGCTCCAATACTCAGCCGTCCCCAGCTTGTAGGAGCCGGGAGCCAGCACCACGTAGTCGCCGCACACCGACTGCGAGCTGGACAGCCTGACGCACTTCCCGTCCAGAGCCACCGCGTGGTCCCAGACGTGTTTAACCCTCCTCAACTGCGTCAAGGGAAATATCAAGTCCTTGAAGTCCACCAGGCCGCCGTACGCCATAGGTATGCCTATGACGAATTCGTGCACGGGCTTGGGCTCCACGAGCAGCACCTCGGCCTCAGTCGCCTGGAGGAGCCTATACGCGAAGTAGATCCCGGCTATCCCTCCGCCCACTACGACAACTCTCTGCATTCAATGTTAGTAGACTCTAAATGATATAAAACTTGCGTAGGGAAAGGCTCAAATAGCGCCTCCATCTCCCGACACATGGAGGCTCTAGTCACCCGCGTGGGCGAGAAGGAGAACCCCTACCTGGTGGAGTTCTACGACGTGAACTGCCCGTTCTGCGCCAAGGCCGCTCTGGATGTCTGGGGCGATCTCACGTCCTCTGGGGCCTACTTCGAGCTGGTGTATCTGCCGGTCCACTACGCCATCTGGAAGGACGCCGGCTCTCCGAGGACCGCCGAGGGGTCCTATCTGGCGAACCTCTCCGCGTTCTGCGTGGACGACCCCGTCCAGCGGGTTAAATACATCCTGGAGCTGTTCAAGATAACAGCCTCGGCCCGAAACGAGTCCAAGGCCATAGAGGAGCAGCTGGAGTACGCCGGAGGCAGATTCGGCGGGTTGAAAAGCTGCGTGAGGGAGAAGGTCGGGCGCCTCGCAGACGACCCGGAGCTGGCCTACGAGCTCGCCCACGAATACGCCCTCTCCATAGACGCAGTGGTGACCGGCGTCCCCACCGCCGCCGTAGTGGACCGCGGCAGGGCCGTGGAGGTGAGGGACGGCTTGGGCGAAGTGGAGGAGCTAATCAAGAAGTATCTCTCCGGCAGGAGGCGAGCGCCTTCTTGAGCCTCTCGGCGGCGTCCTCCGGCGTGGTGTCCAGAGCGTATGCCCCCGCCCGCCTCGCCGCGGCGCGTCCCGCATTTTTATACGCGGATGAGATGACATGGAGGCCAGGCTTCGGCCTCGCCAGGGAGATCCTCAAATACGCCGAGGAGGAGCTCGGAAAGGCCTTGAGGCTCAACGACGTCTTTCTATACAGAAACGCCGCCGATAAGGCCTTCCTAGCCCTCGTGGTGGCGGTCAACGCCTACATAGGCGTCGTCGAGGGCGTCGAGCCGGTCAGCCACAGCGAGAGGAGGAAGATCTTGAGGAAGATAGGCAGGGAGGATCTGAGGGCTCTCTACAGCGATCTCATGAAGACCCTACACGAGGAGGCCTTCTACCAAGGCGTCTACCAGCCAGACGAAGTGGAGTACGCCATGAAGAAAGTCGAAGAGGTCGTGGCGCAGCTCGAGGAGGAGGCCAAGAGGAAAGCCGCCGGACAGCGCTAGGCTTGCCCGCCGCGTCGTGGACACGGAGGCCATCTGACGGACGCCCCCGCCAGCGGAGCGATCACGTCGATGGACCCGTGCGCCATCTGCCAACGCGCGCCGCCGTACTCCGGGGGCTCAGCGGCAACTTAACGCGAGGGGGCAGTAGCCGTAGACCCGCTCTGGCTGGTGTATGCAGCGGCTGTTTCCTCTTTTATCCCTCAAGACGCCGGAGATCTTCTACGGTATAGGCTGAGCGACTCGTATCGGCCCCATGTCGAGAGGCTCTCGCCGACTCGGGCTCAGTTGAACACAGGGCTCTCTCCCCACCAGTCCAGCCCCACGCCGAAGGGGCCCAGATATATCCTTCTTGCTCTCTCGCGATACTCCACAACGTCTGCCGCTCTCCTCATCTTAGTCAAGGCCTCCGACAGTGCTCTGTACAGCCCCTATCTCGTGTAGCCTAAGGCGGCCTCACGTCGATGTAGACGTGGGGCAGACCGCTCTAGTTTACGTCCTCAACACGGAGGTCTTCCCAACGCTCCTCACGCCGAGGCACGGAATTAACGGCGACATCCCCTCACATAGTGGCCTACCGCCTCCAACTCGGCGGATCTATCGAACAGCTCGGCCCACCTCTCCTTAAGCCTCGGGCCGAAAAACGCGCACTCACATGCGTTGCCCACGTCCATATGCGTCGGCGGATAATAAATTCAGCGGTCCGCCTTCTAGGCCTTGCCGCCTGTGCCGAGCGCCAATAGGCCTCTTATGAAGTAGCGGCCCAACGCCACGAAGACGAGGAGGGGCGGTAGCGACGCTATAAGCGCCGCGGCGTACATCTGGTTGTAGACGTTGCCCGTCTGGCCCGTGAAGCTGAAGAGGGTCAACATGACGTGTTTCCCGTAGCCTCTGGTGAGCACCAGAGGTATGAATAGGTTGTTCCAGCCCTGTATCGTCAGGAATATGGCGGTGGAGACGTAGCCGGGGCCCATGAGGGGCAGAACCACGCTTCTGAAGAGCGTGAAGTCCGAGGCGCCGTCTATCTCGGCGGCCTCCACCACCTGTCTGGGGAGGGCCGTCATGAAGATAAACATCATCAATGTGGCGAATGGGATGTAGAAGATCGAGAACGCCAGGGCTAGGCCAGGCAACGTGTTGTATAGGCCTAATGTCTTCATGAAGTCGACGAGGGGGACCAAGGCCACTTGGTAGGGCAGATAGGTCGCCACGGCGATCCCGGTGATCAGCCCATCGCGGATGGACCCCGCAAGCCGCATCAACGCGTAGGCCCCCATGGCCCCTACGAACGCCGCCGCCAACGCCACCGGGATCACCACAATTGCGGTGTTCAACAGGGGCACGGCCAGGCGGCCCGCCGCCGACGCTAGGCTGCTGGGGTCGATGGCGGTGGGCGGAGACAGGACTGAGGACGTCATCACCTCGGACAGGTTCTTGAGGGAGCCGACCACCATGGCGTAGAGCGGAATCGCCCAGACGGCCCCCATGGCTATTATGATTAGGTACGAGGCGACCACGCGGGCCTTCATATCCTCAGCCACTTCCTGAAGCCGAACATGGAATACGGTATGACTATGGCCGCCGATAGGGCCAAGATCACGACGGCCGTGGCGCTGGCCGTGGCGAAATACAGCGTCGCGAACTTAAAGAAGGTATATATCACTAGAGTGGACACGAAGGGGTTGAGGAAGAGCATGGTGTAGGGCAGGTCGAACATCTGCAGGGCGAAGAGCGTGTAGAACACGGTGGCTATTATCAGAGCTTGTCTCGACTGGGGCAGCACGACCCGCAGCATCACGGAGAGGGTGCCGGCCCCGTCTATATAGGCGCTCTCTATCTGGGCCCTATCCACGTTATAGAACATGGCGAGGTAGAAGAGGACGCCCAATCCGGCGTACACCCAGACGGAGACCAGCGCCGTGCTCCAAAACGCGTTGTCGCCCTGTAGCCAGAGTATCTTGGCCCCCAGCACCGCGTCTATACCCCTATCGGGGTCGAAGAGCCAACGCCAGATTATGCCGGACGCCGCGAGCGAGACCGCTAGGGGATATATGAAGAAGGCCGTGGCCGCGTTTCTGGCCCGCAGGCTCTCGATGTTGTATATGGCCGACGCCACCAATATCGCGATGAGGTTCCCGGCCGCGACCAGTACGACCACCCACAACAGAGTCCTCGCCAACGCCGACACGAAGTCCGGGTCCGAGAACAGCGAGGCGAAGGTCTCCAGGCCCACGAACTGGGGGCGAAGATGCAGTATGGAGTAGTTGGTCATGGAGATGTAGACGTTCCAGAGCATGAAATAGTAAAGGACGCCCGCGAAGAAGAGAGCTGGGATCAAGAAAAAAAGATGTGTTTTCATGGTTGTGTTTTCATGCTAGGAGGTGGCGTTACCCCAGAACTTGTTGTTGGGGAAGCCCATGTACCAGCCGCTCCACTCCTGCCTCTCGGTGGAGAGCGCCTTCGCCACGGTCGAGTACCATAGATCGGCCCTCCCTGTCTGCGTCAACACGACCACCTGCTGCAGTAGGTTCTGCCATACGTCGGAGAACAAGCCGCCGTGGGTCAACGAGAAGACGTAGAACCTCGCATCGCGGTACTGCTGGGCCTCCCACTGTTGCACAGTGGTCGGGTAGATAGATGCGCTGATGTTCTTGTAGGTGGCTATGGAGCCCTTTATTGGGTTGAATATGGCCTGTCCTCTAGGCCCGGCGAAGAACGTGGCGAACTTTATGCCGTACTGAGCCTCGGGCCCTACGGGCACGGCCACCGAGTCTATGACGAGGCTGTAGACGCCCTGCGTGCCGGGGAACGGGGCGAACACTATGTCGCAGTTGGGCGTTATGTTGTCGACCGGACACATGGTGACGTTAGGATACACGTTGTGTATCAAGCCGATCGCCCAGTCGCCGTCGACATGGGCGATGGCCTTGCCCTGCACCACGTCGGCGACGGCGCCCGTCCAGTCGACGCCGGCCCAGTCAGGCGAGAGGTACTTGGTCAGGTTGAGGTAGAGCTGGGTGGCTTGGACTATGGAGGGGTCGTTCGGCGGCAGCGTGCCGTATAGGAATTGCATGAACTTGTAGGGGCCTGCCACGGCGAGGAATACGTTCTCCCATGTCTGCAACAGAGTGAACTGGTCGGCGCCGCCCAAGACTAGGCAAGGTATGCCGGCAGCGGCCGCCTTCTGACACACCGCTATGAGGTCCTGGACCGTCGTAGGCACGGATGCGCCGATTTTGTCGAGTAGATGTTTGTTGTACATTATCAAGTTGGCCCTATGGACATCCACGGGAAGGGAGTACATGGCCCCGTTGAGGGAGCAGGACCAGGCGACGCCGGGGCCCTGCTGTATCAGCCCTATCTGTTGGGCGTAGGAGGTCATATTGACGAAGCTATTGGCGCCGTTGGGGGCGGCGTATATGTAGCTTATCATCTCGGGGCCGCAGTGCACTTGGAAAGCGGCCGGTGGCTTGCCCGCCTGTATCAACGTGAGTATCGCTATCTTCGCGTTGACGCCGGCCCCGCCCGGCACAGCAGTCTTCTCGACGTTTATGCCGTAGAGTTTGGTGAAGTTGCCTATGACCGCGTCTATGGCGAACCTCTCCAAGCCAGCCCACCAGGTATAGAAAGTTATCGTAGCAGGGGCGGTAGTCGTAGCGGTGGTGGCAGTCGCCGGCTGGGTGACTGTGACCGTCACCGTCGTGGGTTGGCCGCTTACGGTCACCACCGAGGTCGTGATGAGGGATGTGGTCACCGTGGTCGCCGGCGGGGCGGGGGCTGGTGGCCTCGCCAGGAGGGCGGCGATTATGGCCACAATTATTACTACCACTACAATGCCTACAACTAGACTTGTGCGCATAGAATTTATAAGAGAATGACTTATTAAGATTGTTGTCGACATTAGCCCAGTTTAGTTGGGACAACCGACGAATATCGAAGTGATTTTCAGGGACTAATCGGTTTCTATGTTCTCCACGGCGCCGAGAACAAGCTCACGGCGCGAATATCACCACGTCGAACGGAGGACTGCCGCTGGTTATCTGCTGGGCCTCGGTGCCGTAGTCGGTGGTGCCGACGTACTCGATCTTGACGTTGTACTGCTGCTCGAAGGGCTTAATCAGCTGGAGGAATATCTGGCCCTCCGGCGTGTTGACGCCCCACGGCTCGTAGACCACGAGCTTCTGCGGCGGAGCCGAGGTAGTAGTAAGCGGAGCTGACGTGGTTGTGGAGGGACTGGAGGTAGTGGTGGGCGTTGGGGGCGAGGTAGGCCTCTGGGCCAGAATAGCCGCTATCGCGACGACTATCATAACGACGATAACTATCGCTATGGCGGTTGTCCGGAGATTCCCCGCCAATTAAATAAAAAATTAATTAAAATTAAAGGAGATCTACTTCTCTGAGGCGTGTAGCCCAGGGACGGCATGAGGCGGAGCTGACGGCGAGGAGGGCTCTCGAGGTGGCTGTCCCCGATCAAGAAGTATCTCTCCGGCAGGAGGCGAGCGCCTTCTTGAGCCTCTCGGCGGCGTCCTCCGGCGTGGTGTCCAAAGTGTATATCCCCGCCCCCGTCTCGGCGCTGGCGGCATATTTCAGCCTCCCGTCCGGTCTATACATGCCGTAGATCTCGAAGTGCAGGTGGTAGTACCGATGGTCGCCCCTCAGGGGGGCTTGGTGCAGGACCATCATGTAGGGCATCGGCCTCCCCACCGCCTTCTTCAAGGCGCAGAGGACCGCCTTGAGGACGCGGGCGAGCTCCGCGAGCTCCTCGCCGTCCAACTGAGTCAAGAGCTGGACGTGGCGTAGGGGATAGACGTGGACTTCATGCGGCCATCTGGCGTAGTACGGCACGAAGGCAGTCCAGCGGGTTCCCCTCAGCAAGGCCCTGCCTGAGGAGGACTCTCTGACCACCACGTCGCAGTGGAGACAACGCCCGCGGCTACGCCAGTACTCCTCAGCCCTCTCGAGCTCTCTCGCTATGCGCTCCGGCACTACGGGTAGCTCGTATATCTGGCTGTGCGGATGGGTGAGCGACACGCCTATCTCCCTCCCCTTGTTCCTGAAGTAAAGCAAGTACAAGACGCCGGGATCGGACGCGGCCCTGGCGGCCTCGCCCCTCACCATCTGCAGGACCTTCTCTATCTGCTCCACGGGCAGATCGCTGAGGTCGTCCAAGTCGTGGTTCGGCGTCTCGACGACGACCAAGGCCCTGCCGTAGGCCCTCGCCGTCTCGTAGAATCCGTCGGGCCGGGGCGGCGGCGCGTCGGCGGAGACGACGGGATATCTGTTGGGCAGGATCAAGACGTCCCACCCATGGCCTGTCTCGGGCGCGCCTGGGTCGAACGGGCAGAAGGACTCGGGCTGCCAAGGCCGCTCCAGCCTCCTCGGCGCGACCACTATCCAGTCGCCGGTGGTGGGATCCCGCCTTATCTCGCTCATAGATACTCCACGCGGAGGCCGTCGTCGACCTTCAAGACCCAGCTCCGAGCCTCGCCGATTCCCCTCACGGCGTCTGCCGCAGACTCGGGCGCCAGAGCCATGACGATGCCGCCTAGGCCTGCGCCCGACAGCTTGGCGCCGTATGCGCCTCTGGCCAAGGCGCCCTCGACCAATCTGTCCAGCTGAGGAATGCTGACGTCGTACAGATCGCGTAGAAGGCCGTGTTGATACGTCATGACGGCCCCCACCCCCCTCGCCCTCCAGCTCTTGCCGTCCAGCGGCGGCAGATACGGCGCCTCGGCCTTCCTGCCCCTCAATATCTCCAGGGCGACCATGGTCGATCTGTGCATCCTGATCGTGAAGAGGATGCGGTTGGCGTACACGCGCGGGATCCTCCCGAGATATGGCTTCAGCTCATCTTCGTCCAACTCCTCCCATTTGACTTCCCAATGCCGCTCCGACAGCTTCTCCCTTATGCCGGGCGGCGCCACGGCGAGCAGCGCCCTCAGCCCCTCGTCGAGCTCCCTCTGCCTCTGGGGATGCACCTCGGCCGTCGAGTGGCGCACCCCGCTGTCCAGCGCCACGAAGACGCCCTCGCCTAGCTCAAGCCGCTCCACGTCGTAGGGAGGTCTCGTGTTGATTAGGGAGATCCTTCCGAAGGCGGATCCGTACTGGTCCAGCCTGCCGCACGGTATGCCCATCACCTCCCTCTCTGCGCGATAGGCCGCCTCGGCCACGAAGGCGGGATCCGTGGGCCCTCCCCATAGGGCCGATAGGGCGCCGGCGGTCGCCACGAGGAGCGCGGCGCTTGAGGCCATGCCGGAGGCTATGGGGATCTCGCTGACAACCTCCAGCTCGCATCCGCCCACATCGACGCCGGAGCTACGCAGCGAGGCGACAGCGGCCTTCACGTAGTCCGCAAAGCCCCTCCCCGCCGGCGGCTCGCCCGGCCTAAACTCCGCGGACTCGCCCGTGTTGAGGGACCTGGCTCTACACGTCCCGCGCAGGCGCCGGGCCTTGACGCGCGTCCGTAGATTGACCGCTACGGACACGACCGGCAGCCCCTTGTAGTCTTGGTGCGTGTTCAGAAAGTCGAGACGGCCCGGCGCGGAGGCCAGTACCTCGTAGCTCACGGCACGGCCCTCTCGTCCTCGCCGAATACCTTGATCTTCTGGGGCCTCACGTACACCACGGCCTCGGCCCCCTCGGGCGGAGGCCTGCCCACCACCTCGACTCTGGCCTCCAGACCATTCCACTCGATCAAGGCCGTCGTGACGAAACCCGTCACCTCTACTATCTTCACTCTGCCCTTGGATATCGCGACGTCGTCTTCGCTCTGCGGGGCCTCGGCCACGTACATGTCGGCGGGTCTAATCCCCACGTACACCTTCTTCCCCACGTTCTCGGCCAATGCGGGGGAGCTCGGCAGAGGTATCTTCAACGGGCCGGCGTCGGCCAGATAGCCGCCGGCTTCCTTCATGAGCATGGCCTCGAAGACGTTCATGGGCGGATCGCCGAGGAAGGTCGCCACGAAGAGGTTTGCGGGCCTGTCCAGAAGGTCCTCAACGTTGCCCACCTGCTGTATCACGCCCCGCCTCAAGACCGCGAGCCTATCGGCGACCGAATAGGCGTCTTGCTGGTCGTGGGTCACCAATATGGTGGTTATCTTCAACTCCCTCTGTAGCCTCTTCACGAAGGCCCTGGCGCTTATGCGTATTCTGGCGTCCAGGTTCGAGAAGGGCTCGTCCAGGAGCAGGAGACGCGGGCGTTTGACGAGGGCGCGCGCTATGGCCACCCTCTGCTGCTGGCCGCCCGAGAGCTGGCGGGGGTAGCGGTCCAAGAGCTCCCCTATGCCCAATATCTCGGCGACCTCCTTCACCCTGGCCTCTATCTCCCTCTTGGGCATTTTCTTTATCTTTAGGGGAAACGCGATGTTGTCGAAGACCTTCATGTGGGGGTAGAGGGCCCAGTTCTGGAACACCATGCCGACGTTTCTCTTGGGCGGCTCCACGAATATCTTCCTCTCGGTGTCCACTATCACGTCGTCGTCGAAGAGAATCCTGCCCCTCGTCGGCACCTCCAAGCCGGCGAGCACCCTCAGGAAGGTCGTCTTCCCGTGGCCGGAGGGGCCCAATACTACGAAGAACTCGCCGTCGTTTATCTTGAGGTTGACGTCCTTAAGGGCTACGACGTTCGGCGGAAATATCTTGTCCACGCGCTCCAAGGTGACCACTACCATGGTCTTATGTACTATTCATAATTTATATTTAGGTGTTGATCGATTCAAGGTGGAGCGAGCCGCCCAGCCGCCTGAGGGCCTCCTCCACCGCCCTCTCCAGTTGCGGGTCAACGCCCTCTCTGTAGTGGTGGGGGGCTATCTCCACATATATGTCGGGTTCCACGCCGTATCCCTCTATCCCCGTCCCGACGCCCTCGGCCCAGAATGCGTATTTGGGCTGCGTAATTATGGTGCCGTCGGCCAGTTTATACCTCGTATCTATCCCCACGGTGCCGCCCCAAGTCCTGGTCCCGACGACGGGCCCCAGCCCCAGCGACTTGAAGTCGTAGGTGAATATATCGCCGTCGGAGCCGGCGTATTCGTTGGCTATGAGGACGAGGGCTCTGGGCATCACCAGCTCGGGATACGGCATGGGCTTGAAATATCTGGTTAGAAACGCCCCAAAGACCCTGGCGGCTAGGCGTTGTATCAACATGCCTGACGTATGTCCGCCTCTGTTGAACCTCACGTCCACCACGAACGCCTCTCTGTAGCCCTCCGCTATGAGCGATTTGAAGAACTCCGAATAGCCGTAGGGACCCATGTCGGGTATGTGCACGTAGCCGACCCTCCCGCCCGTCCTCTCGTGGACGTAGCGCCGGTTCCGCTCGACCCAAGCCCTATATATCAAGTGCCTCTCGTCCCTCAGCGTCTTGACCAAGAAGCGCCTGGCCTCCCCGCCTCTACCCGCCTCTATCCACACCAGATCGCCGGCTCTGTTCAGCAAGGCGGCCTCCGGCGGGGTCTCCGGCCCCAGCTCGATGCCCCCTATCGACAGCAGACAGTCGCCCTCCTTGACGTCAACTCCGGGCGCCGCCAGCGGGCTGCGCTCGCCCTCGTTGGCCGGATCTCCGACGAATATCCTCTCGACGCGCCAGCACTTGCCGTCCCAGCGGAACTCCGCGCCGAGGCCGCCCACCGGATACGGCTTGTCTACCTCGAAGTCGGGCACTATCTCGTAGGCGTGGCTGTTGCCGAGCTCGCCCTGCATCTCGTTGATCAAGTCGCTCAGCTCGTAGCGTGTGCCGATCCTGTCTAGAAGCCGCTCGTACCTCCTATAGACGGCGTCCCAGTCGACCCCGTTCATGTTGGCCCTCCAGAAGTTCTCCCGCATCAAGAGCCAAGCCTCTCTGAACATCTGTCTCCACTCCTTGGCCGGCTCCACGTAGATCTTGACGCGGCTTAGGTCCAACACGCCGCTCTTCCTGCCCGGATCTCTCGACTGGAGGTCTGGCTTCTTCTCCACGTCGATCAGCCTCAGCCTCCCCTCCTCCTTCACCAAGAGGTACCTCCCGTCCTGCGAGGCCCTAACGGCGGAGACGCCGCCCGCTAGCTGGTCCTTGGTCTTGGTCTCGAGGTCGTATATCTCGACGACGCCCCTCCTCTCCTGGGCGGACCAGAGGTAGTACTTCAAGGCGCCCTCCACCTCGTATCTAAGCCACGCCACCTTGCCGCCCCTCAGCCCCACGACGGCGGCGTGGATCCCCTCGTCGACGGGGAACGGCTCGGCCCTGGTCTGTATCCCCTCTACGTCTATATCTTGGACAGGCCCCTCGCGCCTTCTGTACTCGATGAAGGGGGACACGTCGTCTTTGCTCAGCGGGATCAGATAGGGCCGCGAATGCCTGGCGAAGACGTAGTAGAACTGGACGGGGTCCATGGCCGGGTTGAACGCCCTTCTCGACAGGAAGTAGAGATACCTCCCCTCGGGGTCGAAGGCGGGGCTGTAGTCGAAATTTGTCGGAGGGGTTGCGTCGTAGACTCTGCCGGACCTCGCGTCGAGAAGCCTTATGTTCTGGGTGTAGGGGCCCGACGGCCGGGAGTACGCCAGCCAGAGGCCCGAGGGATGCCAGGCGAGCTCGAGTATGAGCCCGTAGTCGCTTCTATCCACAAGGCTCTTGGCGCCCGTCTCCACGTCCACGAGCCAGAGCTCGCCCCTGTGGTTGGACACGGCCAGCCTCGCGCCGCTCAGCGCCAAGGCCTCTATCAGGCCTACGCCGAGCTCGAGCCGCCTCTGCCTAACGCCGTCCCTTCCGTAGATCTCCACCACGCCGTCGTACGTTGCGACGGCCACCCTGTTGCCGTCGGTGGACGCGTGTTTGTACCTAACCGCGCCGCCCCTCTCGCCCAGCTGGACCACGGCCCCCTCCCACGCCGGCATGTAGAAGGCCTGTCCCCTGGAGATCAGGAGGACGGCTTCGCCGGAGTATGTGGAGAAGTCCTCGAGGTACTTGAACGGCTCCACGAACTTGGGCGCCCTCTGCTTCCTCGAGAGGGGGATGTCTATCTCGAGGAGCGTCGTCGAGCCGCTGGCCGGGTCGAACACGTATATGTCGCCCCCCGCCTGGAAGACGATCCTGCGCCCGTCCGAGCTTGCGTTCCTCACATGGAACTCCCTGAAGTCCGTATGCCTCCTGAGGTCTCCGCCCGAGGGGTCGACGGAGTAGATGTTGCCGACCCCCTGGTGGTCCGACACGAAGAATATGCGGCCCCCCACCACCATGGGGGAGGTCACGTTGCCGGGGAGATCCACGAGCTTCTCGAACGTCCTCCCGCCGTCTCTGCTTATCCAGAGGACTCCCCTCATCCCCCCTCTATACCTCTTCCAGTAGGGCAGGTCGTAGTTGTTTCTGCCCAAGACGATGAACCCGTCGCCGTGGAGCAGAGCCGTCGCGGGGCCTAGGCCCAGCCTCTCGTATCTACCGTCGAGAGAGACGGCGTATAGCTCCCTCCACTGGGTGAAGGGCATCTTGAAGTCGCTGTACACCAACACCCTCCCGTCCGGCGTCCAACCTGCGACGCGCGTGAAGGGAGAGCCGAAGTAGGTCAGCCTCCTGGGCTCTCCGCCCTCCGCCGGGATCACGTAGGCCTCGGCTAAGGTGCCCTGGTCCGTCTGTTGCAGCCTCGTGAACGCTATGTAGCGGCCGTCGGGGGAGTATCTGGGCCTTAAAACCACGCCGAAGTCCGAGGTCAGCCTCGCCGCGGAGTTGCCCGAGTATCTCCAGAGGTCGTCCTCGGTCACGAACACGACCTCGTCGCCGTATATGTCGGGATGCATGTAGTAGCCCCTCACGGAGCTGAGCAAGGGCCGGTTTTTATGTTATGACGGGCGGCCGCGCGATCGGGCCGGCCTCTGGGCTCAGCCAGAGGGCCCTCGATAGACGGACGGCGTCTGCGCGGTCTCGGGGAGGCCCAGCTCGGCGGCGCGGCCGCGGATGGGAGGGGGCTAGGCCGTATCTGGAGCCGGCTGGGGGCCGGAGTCCAGCAGTTGGGCTACGCCGTAGTCGTCCACGATAACTACTCTGTGCCTGAGGACCTCGCGCCACCAGGGCTTGCGCAACGCCTTGGCGGCCTCTTCGGGCGTCCAGCATATCGGCTCGAGCCTCGGCGGCGCGTCGTCGAGCTCCACGCATCTGGTCACGAAGTCCCTTCCCCTGAAGTGCTCCGAGATTATCACGACGTCCACGTCGCTCCATAGATTGAAGTCGCCCCGCGCGTAGGACCCGTAGAGTATCGCCGTCAGTCTGCCCAGTCTCTCCCTCAACCTGAGGGCGTATGCGCGGACCTCGTCGATGACGCGCTCCCTCTCGGCCAGACGCGCCTTGATGACCTCGTCTAGCGGCATGGCGAACATCCCTTTATCCACGCCAGGATCAGTCCGGCGCAGTTCGAGGCCTCAGCAGCCTCCTCCCTCGTGTACCTCTCGAAGGGGGCCCCCTCGACCAAGGCGTCGGGGTACCGAGGCGTTGTGTACATCTTATCGAGGTAGCCGACGCAGAACCTCAGCTTGTCCCCCGCGCCGCCGCAGTGGCTTCCGAGCTCGCCGAACAGAGCGACCAGGTTGTGGCCGAAGGCGGGCTTGCCCATGGCCCTCAGCAACGCCTTAAGGGAAATCGGCCGTCTGCTGGGCCTTGAAGCACGCCCATGAGTAGTTGCCGGAGCTCATGTCCGCATCTATGGACCTAAGGGTGTACTCAGCCTGCCTGATCCATCTATAGTACTCGTCACAGTCTAGCGGCTGCACTAAAGACATGGCGCAACTCCCTATAAAGATTTCCCGCGGAGGTTGCCGACCGAGGGGGCGGTTGGGCCTACATCCAGGTCGACGGGCACCCCATCGGCGGATTGAGGTCGCCGGTCGGCGGAGCGCGCTTTCTTTTTATAGGGGAGTTTTTATCGTGGTTCGGGTCAGGTTGCATCTGCTCATAAGGGGGAAGGTGCAAGGGGTCTTCTTCAGGCAGTCCATGAGAGACGTGGCGAAACACTACGGAGTCCGCGGCTGGGTCAGGAATCTCCCCGACGGCAGGACGGTCGAGGCCGTGCTTGAAGGCGACGAGGAGGCCGTGAACAAGGTGGTTGAGTGGGCCCACTACGGCCCGCCGGGCGCCCGCGTGGAGAGTGTCGACGCGACGCGCGAGGAATACCGCGGCGAGTTCGACGACTTCAAGATACTGCCGACGCCCAAAAATATTTAGGGCGTATACGACACATGGGGGATTTCTACTTCGAAGATTTCGACGAGAGGGGGGCCGCGTTCTACGAACTTCTGGTGAAGCTACACGTGTTCGACTGGGCCTATTCGGCGACGGCGAAGCTGGTGGAGGCCGCCGTAGATAGGGGGTCCCGCCTCCTCGAGGTGGGTCCCGGCGTAGGGAAGCTGGCCGGCTTGTTGGAGCGGAGAGGCTATAGGGTGGTCGGCGTCGACGTCTCGCCGGCTATGTTGCGCAGAGCGCGTAGGAGGACGTCGGTGGATTTAGTGGCCGGCGCCAGCTGGGCGATGCCGGTGCGGCCCGGCGCGTTTAACGGGGCGGTGGCCCTCTTCACGCTCCACCACTGGGGTCCCCATAGGGAGTCGGCCGAGGGGGTGGCGAGGGCTTTAAGCCCCGGCTGACGGTTCGTGGCGGTCGAGGTGGACAAGGACCGCCTTCCGTTGGTGGGCGACCACAGCTGCTCGGAAAGATGTCTGAAGGACGTCCTGGGCGCTCTGTTCGATGTAAAGATAATACGTAGGTACCCCCTCATAGCGGCTGTCGCGGAACGGAAAAATAGGTGACGTTGTCGCTTCATGGATCTAGATAGGGATATAGAGCGCTGGGTCAAGAAGCTGGGCCTCAATGTAGTGATCCCGCCGAACGCCCCGGAGCCCTTCCATATATCCACTGCGCCTCCGACGGGCATGCCGGTCGTCGACGTTGTGAGGCCTAAGGACGCCGAGTTCTACGTAATAGCCATGGGCATAGCCGTCCATCCAGACCACAAATCCGCGTTGGCGTCCATGAAGGAGCAAGACAGGAGGAGATTCCTCCTGGAGCTCAAGAGGGCCGTGGCCTCCATGGGGGTGGACTTCGCCTTCCTTCCGCCTGACGCCGAGATCCCCGACGCCATCCAGGTCTCGCGGCCCGTCCTCGCCGAGGGGCTAGACGCGCAGAGATTCGTCGACGAGTACTACAGGGTCAGGAACGCCGGCCTCCTCGTCATAATCTCCTTCGCCGAGACGTTCAGAAGGGCCGCCGGCCAGACGTCCCTCTACGCATGAAGGCGCTTCTGCTCAAGGCCCCGCGCGAGGTCGAGGTGGCGGATCTGCCCAAGCCGGAGCCGCCGGCTGGCTGGAGCCTCGTGAGGACCGAGCTGGCCGGCATATGCGGTACGGACAAGGCCTTCTATCGGGGGACCTACCCCCTCTTCAAGAGGCCGTTGGTGCCCGGCCACGAGGTGGTGGGCGTCGTAGAGGAGGGGCCCCTAAAGGGGCGGAGGGTGGTGTCGGAGATAAACTTCGCCGACCTGACTTGCGAGTACTGTAGGTCCGGGCTCTACACCCACTGCCCCTACAAGAGGACGTTGGGCATAGACTTCGACGGGGGGATGGCCGAGTACTTCACGGCGCCCAACTACGCGCTCCATCCGTTCGACGGACCGCCGGAGCTGGGCGTCTTCGTGGAGCCGTTGGCGGCTGTGCTGAACGCGTTCGCCATACGCCCTCTGAGGCCCGGCGAAAGGGTCGCCGTGATAGGCGTCGGCAACATGGCCCTCCTCGCGGTCCAGGTGTTGAGGCTTCTCGGCGCCTCGGAGGTGGCCGTGGTCGCGAGGCGGGAGAGCAGAAGGCTTAAAGCCCTCGAGAGGCTCGCCGACGCGACGTATATAGGCGAGGCGCCCACATCCCGCTTTGACCTAGTCTTCGAGGCGTCCGGCGACCCCAAGGCCCTTGACGTTGCGGTGTCCGCCGCGAGGCCCCGCGGAGTGGTGCATCTGAAGTCCACGCCGGGCTCGCCTGCCGCATTCAACTCCACTCTGGCGGTCGTCAAAGAGGTGGCGATAGTGGGCAGCCGCTGCGGCACCTTCAGGGAGTTCAGGGAGGCGATAGCCCTCCTCCTCTCGGGCAAAGTCAAGCCGGCGCTGGACGCCGTATATCCCCTGGAGGAGGGGCGGAGGGCCTTCGAGGAGTCGCAGGGCGACGTCTTCAAGATCGCCGTGAGGCCTTGAGGCGAAACCTAGATAAATCCGGACCCAGATCGCAGAATGCGCCCTTGGCTTCCGCTCCTGTTGCTGTCGGCGTTGGCGCTTGCGGCCTCCGTACAGATCCAGGTGGTTGACGGCTCCACGGGCCGCCTGTTGAACAGCTCCTTGGTGATGGTCTGGCAAGGCGGCGAGCTGGTCTACGTCGGCTACGGAAGCCCCACCCTGGATCTAGCCCCCGGCACCTACTTGGTGAAGATATACGCCTTCAACGTCTGGTTTAACCAGACCATATCGGTGCCCGGCGCGAACCCCATACGGATAGTGATCCCCACGGCGCTCCTCTACGCAAGGGCTTGGGACATGGAGGCTGGGAAATACGCAGACAGCTGGACCGTGGAGATCCTGGGCCCCGGCAACGCGACGCTGGCCGCAGGCCGCGGCGTCGCCGAGGCCGAGGTCGTGGCAGCCGGAGCTCAGTATAGAGCGGCCGCCGTCACGCCCTACGGAGTCCTCTACGGCGATTGGACGACGCCGCAGCCGGGCCAGAACTTGACGCTGGTGGTGCGGGTGCCCACGGCCTTCCTGCAGCTGGAGACCTACGACATAGCTCTGGGGAAGCCGGCCAACTTCACCGTACGGATCAGCGGAAACGGCGTGGAGACCTACGGCGTCGGCGCCGTCCGGCGGGAGCTCCTGGCGGGCCGATACGACGTCTCGGTGGTCGCGAATCTGAGCGGAGGTGTCTTCAGCTACGACACGACCGTGTCGCTGGAGCCTGGCGAGAACCGCTCTGAAGTCCTGCGGGTGCCCACGGCGGTTCTCTACCTGTACGCGCAGACGCCGACGGGCTCGCCGATTCCGAACGCCACGATACTTCTCTACGGAGGCGGGCGGTTGCTGGTCAACGCCACCGGCCCCTCGGTCGCGGCCGAGGTGTTGGGCGGGCAGACGTACACCGCCATCGCCCGCTACCACAACATGACCGCGACGGCCGACGTGGCCGTCGAGCCCGGCGCCAGATTGCCCGTATATCTCAACCTATCCGCCGCGGTCGGGACTACGATCAGAGTAACGCCGCAACCCGCCACGTCGACGTCCGCATCCAGCGCGGCGACAAGCACGGCGAGCGCGACAGCAGGGCCGCGGACGGCGGCCGCAAAGGCTACCACAGCGGCGCCCGCCGCAACGACCACCGCCGCGGCGCCTCGGCCCCCTCCCGCCGCGTCGTCGCTCTGGGCCTTGTTCATGACGGCCGCGGGGGCCTTGGCGTTGGCTCTGGCGTTGGCTCTGCTCGCCTTGGTCGCGATGGCGGGGAGGAGGTTAAAGGCTTCCGAAGATCTTGGTCCTCCAGAGGTCGTAGAGGCCGCGTAGATGCACTAGAGGCACGCCCTTGGTCATCCTGTAGGTTAGATACTGCTTGAACTTATCGGTGTCCTTCATGTATGTCCACTCGTCTATCTCCACCTCGGCCGCGCCCTCCTTTATGTCGCTCACTATGGCCTGGGCCAGCACCGACGCCTGCCATATGGCGCCCCAGCCCAGGGGCGGGAGCCCCAGCTTCATGAGGGAGGTGTCGCCTATGAGGTAGGTGCGGTCGTATTGCGTCTCGAACAGCGGGCCGACCTTGAGGCCTTTCGCCAGCGGATGGGGGTTGAGCTCGGGCACCACCACGTGTATCTCCGCCTTGTCTTCGGTGGGCGGCGGCTCCTCGCTCAATGATATGCCCAGTTTAGCCATCTGGGCGCTGGAGGTCTCGAGCAGCCACTTGTAGTCGGGATGGACGTAGACCAGATGTATCGACACCTCCTTCTGGGGCCAGAGGGATTTCACGGCCATCGCGATCTCGCCGAACCCCATGACCGGGTAGAGCTCGTCGATTACGAACCTCACGGCGGGCGCCGTCTCGACGGCTCTGTAGAAGGCCTCGGCGCCCTCCACCGAGTAGAAATCGTCGCCTATCTTGAACGCGCCGACAGCCAGCACGTTGTAGTCGCCTTTGATCACCTCGCCGCTGGCCAGCTTCAGCCCGCTTTCCCTGACGTCGACGACCTCGTCCCTTACGTGCTCTACGCGCTTTAAGGAGTCCAGAGACATGCGTAGATCGTCGAACTTGACCAAGCCTGCGAAGGCCATGGGTATGCCCATCACGAACTCGTGATAGGGCTTGGGGTCGACGAGATAGACCTTAACGTCGTCTAGAGCGCTCACTATCTTGTGGGCGAGGTACACGCCCGAGATACCCCCGCCGGCGATGACGATGCTCTTCACGGGCATGCTTTACGTTCTATATATATTAAATTTGCGAAGCGCCGAGGGAACATATCCCGCATATAAATCTTACGTAGAGCCGTTAACGAGTCGTGCGGACGCTCCACCGGCTTGACGGCCGGAGCGCCCCTTTGACGACCATGGATGACGATCACGGACGGGCGGGCTCTCTGGCCTTAAATTAATTCGGCATAATAATGCTTAAACGGAGCTGCTCAGATCCGGAGGACCCCGCGCCGCGGGGCGTACTAACCTCTGTGTTTTTCCAACAGGAGCTCCAGGGCGTGCCGAATCGCCGCGCTTCTACTATCGTATAAACCGATTTCGACAAGCGCGTCGAGTCCCTCAAGGAGGGCCCTAGGCAATCTAAACGACACCAACGCGGTTCCGCGGTCCTCCGCCATGCGCCGCCATGAGAAATCCCGGTTAAATTTCTTGCGTAGCGATATATAGAATAGATAAAAGTAATTGAATAAAAATGAAAGAAAATTTTTTCTATATAATAAAATTTATTGAAATGGCTTTTACGATGGCATTTTTAAAAACATAGGCATATCTGGCGGCATGATCGACGTGTTGCCCGCCTTGGCCGCGGCGCTGATCTGGGCATACGCCTCCGTGTCCTACAGGGGATATGTGGAAAAGCTTGGCGTGTTTAAGCTCAACGCGCTCCGCATGTTCTACGCGTCGCTGGCGCTCCTCATCCCCGCCCTATATCTCGGGTTGGGCCGGGGGGCCGTATATGCCGCGCTCAGCGGCGTCCTCTCGCTCGCGTTGGGCGACTCGCTCTACCTCAAGGCGCTCAGGACGGCGGGCGTCTCGCTGGCGGTTCCCGCCGCCTACAGCTACGTGATCTTGGAGCAGTTTGTCGCCGTGTTGCTGGGCGAGCCCCTGAAGGCCGCATACCTGGCGGCGGCCGGCCTGACGGTCGCCGGCGTCTACCTCCTCGTGGCTGGGCACGACAGGGGGAGCCTCGGCGGCGTCCTCTACGCTCTGGGCGCTGCGGCGGCCTGGTCGGCGGGATACGCGGCGGTGAAGGTGGCGGGGGTGGGGGGCCTGAGCCCCATATCCATAGCCTTCGTCCGCGTGGCGGCCGCGCTCCCCGTCCTGGCGCCTCTCGCCGGATCTGGGGCCGTCAGGGGGATGAGGTCCACCTGGAGGACCGCCTTGCCCGCGATAGCGGTGCTGGACCTCGGGGGCGGCTCCGCCCTATTCGCCTACTCGGCCGTCGAGGCGGGCCTCGGCCTTACGGTCATAGTGCTGGGCGTGACGCCCATAGCGTCTCAGCTCATGTCGAGGGCTCTGGGCAGAGAGAGGCCGACGGCGAGGGAGTACTCGGCCGCCGCGTTGATCCTTCTGGCTATAGCCATATCGTTTATATAGCCTGGATCCGGCCCGCCCGTGTTGATCGAGAGGCTTTATAGAGATCTGCCCCGCAACCTCCGCCTGTTCGAGCGGGCTCTCTCCCTAGAGAAGGAGATCTACGGAGATACGTATGTATCATCTAGGGCGGTGGCCGAGGCCCTCCTGTGCCCCAGAGCCGCCGCATTTCGAGCCGCCGAGGAGGAGGTGGAGGTCTTCGCAAGGGCCCTGAGGGACAGGGTCAAATACGCCACCATGCTGGGCGTGGCCGACGCGGGCTACGTCGACGCTCTGACCAAGAGGGCGGCGCGCGGCGACCGAAACGCCGTTAAGGCTCTGCTGCGCGTGGGCAGGGATCTCGGGCCCGGCGACATATCGGCCGTTCTGCCCAAGCTCAAGGAGGAGTTCGAGGCGGCGAGGAGGGCCGCCGGGAAGGTGATCGTCTCTGCCGCCAGAGGGCCCGTGAGGAGGGCGGCGGCCTACGTGAAATACGCCGAGGTCTACCCGTACGCCGGGATGGGCCATAGATATGGAGATCACGTGTTCTACGCGGTGGCCGGCGTGGGTTCGGACCACGTCTATCTCTTCAGGCTTGCGAGAAGCCGAGATAGAGGCAGGAGGCTCGCGTTGGCAGAGGGCGACGTGGCCGCAGCGGCCTTTAGGAAAAGCAACATAAAGCTTCATATATATGTGCCGGAGGAGGCTATATACTCCTTCTCCGAGAGGCCGTCGGACCCCACGCCTAGGTATAGGGCCTTAATCGAGGGCGTATGTAGACCCGGCGCGACCTGCGCGTTCTGCAGATATAGGGAGGTATGCGAATGCGTCGGAGATATCCCGCGGCGTCGTCACGCCGGCTCACAGAAGCCGTGACGGCCCCTCCCGGCGCGTCGCTGTAAGTCCGGCGGCGGGGCTATTTATCTATTTCCGGCGGCAGGCCGCCGTCCGTGTTGCGGACGAAAAACCTAGCCCCTCAGGGCGGGGCGTCAGTTTACCTCCCTTAGGTACTTGAGGAATATATAGCCTGCGGCGGCGACGAATGCGCCGGCTATCGGCATCAGTAGAGCAGGCCCCGCCTCTATCAAGTAGCCAGCCGCGGCGGCGCTGGGCGTGGCGGTCATGCGTATAGATATGCTGGCGAGCGCGGGCGTCGTCGCCTCGCCCCCCTCGGCAGCAGCCCCCGATATGTAGGAAGATCGGGCCGTGCCCCCTATGCCGACCATGGCGTTATAAAGGGCGTAGACCGCGGCGAACGCGGCAGGGTGGGGGATGAGGGGCAGGACGGCCAGGAGGGCGCCTGAGGCGAATCTGCTGGCCGCGGAGGCCTTGACCAAGCCGAGCAGTCTAACGAAGACGTGGGCGAATAGGGCTGATAGAGAGAACGCGGCGTTGCCTATCGCGTATATTACCGCTATTAACGCCGGCCCCATCCCGAGGTATGTATTCATCCAGAGGGAGAGGAGGGGGTTGGACAGACCGATCCCCACCCCCGCCACCAGCTGGCTTAGGGAATAGGCCAGGACCGTGGCGCCCCTCTTCTTCACTGCCCTGAACGGATTCGCCCGCCGGACGGTCTCGCCGCGGCCTAGGGACAACAGAACCAGCGCGGCGGCCGCGGAGACGGAGAGGACGAAGAAGAGGGAGGCCTCCCGCAGGGCCGTGAAGGCGACGAGCAGAGACCCGGCGATTCCGCCGGCGGTGGACAGGAGGTTTACAATCCCCAGATCGCGCGTCCTCTCCACCGCGTTTGACGTATGGCGGCGCACCAAGGCCATTATCAGGGGGATGAAGCTGCCCCGCGTCGAGCCGGGGCCCAGCATGCCGACCCCGCCGATCCCCAGGGCGATGCCGACGGCCCAGGGGTTTCTGTACGCCGCTATGGCCACAAGCGCGGACGCGAAGGCGACCTCGCTGACGGCGAGGCCTCTCGCATGCCCTATCACGTCGCCGAGGGTCGCGTAGAGGATGGACGTGCCCAGGGATATGAGGCCGGCCGCGGTGACCACCAGCCCGGCCGCAAGCGCGCTGCCGGTGAGCTCCTTGAGGTACAACGGCACGACGACGGCCAGATAGCCCGTGGCCAAATTCCTCAGGAATCTCTCCAGGCCTATGGCCAAAAGGTACCTCTTCACGTCCCGATATGTCGGCATGTTTTAAAAAATGTTGAGCCGCGCCGGCGAACGTATTTATCCTCCGGATACCGGCGGCTTGTGGACAGTGGGGACGCGGCCGCTGATATTTTCGCCTGCGCGTTGGGCATAGCTCGTAGGTCCTCGACAGCATGAGGTACCTGCTGACGACGGTACAGGGGCTGGAGGACGTCGTCGTGGAGGAGGTAGTCGAGAGGCTCGGGGCGTCGTCGGCGCGTTCGGCCTACATGAGCGGCCGGGTGGTGGTGGAGGCCGACGTGGCTCCCTCCGCTCTGCTCGCGCTCCGCTCCGTGGAGAGATTCGGCGTTTTCCTAACCTCCGGCGCGTTCTCGGCGCTGGGGGATATAGTGGATGGGGTAAGGGCCGTCCTGCCCGAGGTGCTCTCCTACATATCGCCCCACGTGGCGGCCGGCGTCGCCTGCGAGAGGGCTGGGTCGCATCCGTTCACCTCCAGGGATGTGGAGTCGGCGGTGGGGTCCCTGCTGAAGGAGGCCGGGGTCGCCATCAGCCTGGTGGACCCCGACCTCGAGCTCAACGTGGACGTGATAGGAGACGCCTACTACGTCTGGCTGACCTCGGCGAGGAGGTCCCTCAAGGATAGGCCCTACCGTAGGTATCAGCACTACGCATCCCTCAACCCGGTGGTGGCCCACGCCATGGCCAGGCTGGCGCGGCTGAGGGACGGCGAGACGTTGTGCGACTTGACCTGCGGAGGGGGGACTATATGCCTGGAGGCCTCGTCGGTAGCCCGCGTCAGATGTATCTGCGTCGACGTAGCGCTAAGGCACGTCAAAGGCGCCCTCGAGAACCTCTCGGCGGCTGGCGTCGACGCGGACGTCCTGTGGTTCGACTCCACTAAGCTCCACAGGGCGCTCCGCCCGGTCTGCGACGCCTTCATCTTCAATCCCCCCTACGGCGTCCGCATCCCCGCCGATATCCACAAGCTCTATAGAGGGCTGGTGAGGACGATGGAGCTCCTGGCGAGGCCGGGGGCCCGGCTGGCGGTCGTGACCCCCAGGTGGCGGGCCTTCCTCAGGTATTTCCGCGGCGAGATCCTGGAGAGGCGGGTTATATACCAAGGAGGCATCTACAGCTCCATAATACTGGGAAGAGTTAAATAGGGGCCCGGCCACCAGGGCGTGTTGGCGCTGGCGGCCTTCCTGGCGGCTGTAGCGCTGGTCATCTGGGGCACCTTGACGAGGAGGCTGGACGTGTCGATAACTCTGCCGCTGGGCGCTGTCCTCTACGGGGCGCTGGCCCTCGGCCCCTCGGCCGGCCGGGCCACGCTGGCTGCGTTCAACTACTCCATGTTCGAGGTCCTCGCATCGCTGGTGTTGGCCATGGCGCTCGGCTATCTGATGAGGTCCAGGAGGGAGGCGATAGCCAGCGGGCTGACTGCCGTGGGGCCTAGATTTGCGGCGTTCGCGATTCCGGCCGCAATAGGCCTCCTCCCCATGCCCGGCGGCGCCTACGTATCGGCCGTCGTCGCGGATCCCCTCTACAGATATATGGGTCTGGAGAGCGACGAGAGGACGTTCCTGAACTACTGGATGCGCCATATATGGGTGCCCGTGTGGCCCCTATTCCAGGGCGTGTTGATAACGTCGGCAGTCCTCTCCGAGCCTGTGACGAGGGTCGTATCGTGGTCTTGGCCCGCCAGCGTCGCGGCCGTCGTCGCCGGCGTTGCCATCGGCGCCCCCCGCGTGAGGCGGACGCAGATGGGCGGAAGGCTGAGAGATGCGGCGTCGCTCTGGCCTCTCGCGGCCGTCGCCGCGTTGTCGTTCCTCTTGCCCATATATGCCGCCGTCGCAGTTACCCTCGCCGCGTTCACGCTGGTGTACAGAACGCCCGCGCGGGAGGTGGCCGCCGCCTTCAGATATGCGCTGACGCCGCGGATAATCGCCATAATAATATCCTCCCTCGTCTTCTCCGAGTACATCAGGGAGAGCGGCTTTGGGCAAGTCCTCGCGGGTTATCTAGGCGGGGCCGCTCTGTTGGCGGTCTTCGCGGTGCCTCTGCTCATTGGGATAGCCACCGGCCTGGAGTTCACCTTCGCCGGGCTTGCGTTTCCCCCGCTGAGCCCGTTGCTCCACGGCTATAACCTATCCCTTGCATTTATGGGGGGCTTCCTGGGGGTCATGTTGAGCCCGGCCCACAGTTGCTTGGTGCTGACGCTCGACTACTACAAATCGGACGCGCGCAAGGTCTACGGACTTCTGGCGAGGGCCGCCGCCGTCGCGGCCGCGGTCGCCGCATCGCTGTACGCGGCGTTGGCCCTATTCTGAGAAAAGATTATATACACATGCCCGGATGCGTGCGGTGGGGAAATATGTAGCCGATATCTCAGTCATCCTGGACGGCTCGCTTAAGGAGGCGGTTATCTCTGGCAACATCAGGGGGACTCTCTTCCTCCTGGAGGAGGCTGTCGACTACCTGGAGCGGCTCGCCAGGCAAGGCGACGGCGTCGGGCTGGTGGGGGTTGAGGAGCTCAAGGACCTCAAGAGCTCCCTGGAGAAGCTGGGGCTGTCGGAGCTGGTCCGCGTCGAGTACGTCCAGGCCGGGCGCCGCCAGGCCGAGCTGGAGGAGATACCCTCCCTGGTCAGGAAGTTCGCGAGGGAGAACGGCGCCGTGGTGGTGACCAGCGATCCCTTCCTCAGGGACTCGGCCGCGGTTATGGGCTTGGACGTGATGTATCTGGGGCGGGAGCGGGGTCCGCTTCAGATCGAGCGCTTCTTCGAGAGGGACATAATGTCGGTGCACCTCAAGGAGGGGGCGCCGCCGCAAGCCAAGGCGGGGAGGCCCGGCTACTGGCGTCTCGTCAAGCTCTCAGACGAGCCCATGTCGCGGGGGCAGCTGGAGTCCATCGTGCGCGAGCTCATCTCGGAGGCCGCCAAGGGCGGCGGAGGCACCAGGTTGGAGATAAGGAGGCCACACTCCCTCATAGTGCAGCACAAGGACCTGCGCATAGTGGTCGCCTTTCCGCCCGTCTCGGACGGCCTGGAGATCACTGCAGTCAAGCCTCTGGTTAGGAGGTCCCTGGAGGACTACAACCTCGACCCCAAGGTGGTGGAGCGTCTGGAGAAAAGCGCAGAGGGTATACTCATATCGGGCCCGCCGGGCGCCGGCAAGACCACATTCGCGCAAGCCCTCGCCGAGTTCTATCTGTCCAAGGGCAAGATCGTGAAGACCGTGGAGTCGCCTAGGGACATGATCTTAAGCAGATCCATCACCCAGCTCTCCAAGAACTACGCCACCTCGGAGGAGATCCACGACCTCCTCCTCTTGTCGAGGCCCGACTACACCATATTCGATGAGATGAGAGACACGGCCGACTTCCAGCTGTACGTGGACCTCCGCCTGGCCGGCGTGGGGATGGTCGGCGTAGTCCACGCGACGTCGCCCATAGACGCCGTGCAGAGGTTCGTGAGGAGGGTAGAGCTCGGCATGATACCGTCTATAATAGACACCGTGATCTACATGAAGGACGGAGAGGTCAAGAAGGTCTACTCCCTCTCCATGACCGTCAAGGTGCCGGCGGGCATGAGGGAGGAGGATCTCTCCAGGCCGGTGGTCGTGGTCAAGGACTTCTTGACGGGCGAGCCCGAATATGAGATCTACGTATTCGGCGAGGAGACGTTCGTGGTGCCGTTGAGGCGCGGCGAGGGGAGGGCTCCCAGCAAGAAGTTGCTGTCGGCGGTTGTGTCGGCGCTCAAGCGCTACGTGCCGCCGCAGGAGATAAGGGTTGAGGAGGTCGACGGCGTGGTGGTGGTCAAGGTGCCCGAGGAGTATCTGGCGGTGGTGGCGTCCCGCGGCGCCAGCAAGCTCGACCGTCTGAGGAGAAGGTTTTCGGTGGACTTCAGAGTTGAGCCTCTGTGAGGCGGGCTTATATGATCGAAACCAATATATAGCACTCCGCACTCCCCCATGTGGCCGCCGATCAGTATTATCAGTACTACGAGGAGAGGACCCCCACGGGCATCTGGTATGTCGATCAGCTCCTCGGGGGCGGCTTCAAGAGGGGCGAGATCTACCTGATAGCCGGCGAGGCGGGTCAGGGCAAGACCATCTTCAGCCTTCAATTCCTCAAGACAGGCGCTGAGCTTTACGACGAGCCCGGCCTCTATATCACTGTGGATGAACCCTCTGAGGATGTCAAGAGGGGGGTCAGGTCCTCCTTGGGCTGGGACCTCGACGTGTTCGAGGAGCAGCAGAAGCTCGTCTTCGTGGATCTCAGGACCCACTTCAAGGCCTATTCCCAAAGCGAGAAGGTCGTGGCAGACCCGCGGGAGATAGCGAAGGTCATCACGGACAACGTGAAGAAGTTCGGCATCAGAAGGCTCGTGGTGGATCCCATAGCGCCTCTTTTGATAACTTCCCACACGGACGTCCTCTGGGTCAGAGAATACATGAGGGAGCTAGTATTCCAGCTCAGGAAGCTCAAGGACGTCACGACGGTCATGACCTCCGAGATCCCCACCGGCGAGAACAAGATAAGCAGATTCGGCGTGGAGGAGTATCTGGCCAGCGGAGTCATCAAGCTGGAGCTACAGGAGTATAGAGGCTTTGTCTTCAGGGTTATGTTCATAAGGAAGATGCGGTGGACAGCCGTAAGGCCCCAGAAGCTCGTCTTCGAGATATATCCCCAGTACGGCATCTACGTCATAGACCGCCTGGAGAACTTCATGAAGTCTATAGACAGGTTCTACCTAGACGCAATGCAGCAATACGGACAACAGGAATACCAACAGTACGCCCTCGCCAAATAGCCGAGACGCGGACCGCCCGCCGGCGGGGCCTACAGACCCACGCCCGGCCGGAGGACGCTAGACGCCTGACGATCCGACGTATATCGTCGCGGTGCAATCGAACGCGGCGCTTCTGCAGATTGAAACAGTAGAGCCCATGGCGCCGGGGGTGGGATTTCTGGGCGGCGTTGCCTGAACCCACGCCCCCTTGCGGGGACGGACTCTCTGCCGCGCGATAGCAGGCCCGCGCCTTGGACCAGCTCGGCCACCCCGGCTGGGTCACGCCAGCGCCGAGGTATTTAACGTTTTCTCCGCTGGCTTGCGTCGAAGCCGGACGTCGTCTCTCAACGACGGCATCCAGGCGCGCGGATCGGCCTTGTCGCCACAAGATAAAAACTTTCGCCAACCCCCACTGAGCCTCTTGTGAGTTGACTCTATTTAAATTCTGGAGATAATTTTCCCGTGCTCGGTCTCGCTTTTTCCCCTAATGGCCTGGCCTCTGCCGAGGTATGAAGATAGGGTACGTGATAGCTGGCTCGACCCCCACGGAGTTTCTTGCGACCCTAGACCCCGAGCGGCCCATAAGGCTGTACGAATACGTGGCTGTGGACAGCGTGGAGATCCCGCCCGACGTGGAGGAGGCGGTCCAGGTTAGGCTTGTGGGCCAGATAGTTAAGATAATCCGAGACCCCTACCAGCTCAAGAGAGACATCCCTCTCTACAACGTGGTGGAGGGGGTTTCCCACGACCTGCTGGAGGTCCAGATCGCCAAGGTCAAGATCTTGGGCTATTTCTGGAACGGCGAGATACATATGCCGAAACTGCCGCCGAGGATCGGCGCCCCGGTCTATCTGGCCCGGGACGACGAGGTGGCCGAGCTCTACGGCTCCGGCGAGCTCTGCGTCGGGCGCCTCTCGGCGAGGCCTCTCGACATCTGCCTCGACGTCGAGGGGCTGAAGCGGCACGTGGCGGTCATAGCCGCCACGGGTAGCGGCAAGACGTGGTTCTCCGTGGTGCTGATAGAGGAGCTCCTCAAGAGGGGCGCCTCCGTGGTCGTCCTGGATCCCCACGGCGAGTACGTGGCCGCTAGAGATACGGCGCAACGGCTCGGCGGCGTCGGCGCCTTGACCGTCAAGGTGTCCGGCCACCACGCCGGCGACGTTATGTACAAAATAGGCGTGCTCGACATGGACCCCGACGACTTGGCCGACGCGGCCGGGGTCCCGCCTAAGGCCACCAAGATAAGGTACTCCATATACCTCGCCCACGCGCTCGCCAAGGCCGCCTACGAGGCCGGCGCGAGGAGGATGGGGCCTAGAGGTCTCGCCGCCATACTCTCGGCGGCTCTGCGCGGCGACCAGAACCTGAGGAGGTCGTTGAAGCAGTGGGGAATCGACGGCGAGAAGATCGACGAGAAGGTAAACGAGCTGGCGGAGCTGGCCAAGAAGGACCGGCACTCTATCTTCAGCGCGGCGGCCTACCTGAGGAGGCTCGCGAGGCTCGGCGTCTTTGCTGCCAAGACCACGCCGCTGGGCAAAATAATGGCCGACCTCACGGTGGTGAACCTCGCGGGTGTTGGCGACGAGATCCAGGACTACGTCGCGTGGCATATGTTGACGAGGATCTTCAGGGCCAGGGTGAGACACGTGAGGGGTCTGCCGGGCGTGAAGCTCGAGAAGCCCGTGGTCGTCGTGGTCGAGGAGGCCCATAGGTTCGCCCCGCCCAAATCGGCCAGGAGGACTAGGTCCTACGAGGCGGTCTCGAGGATAGCCGCCGAGGGCAGAAAATTCGGCGTCTATCTCGTGGTGGTGACCCAGAGGCCCTCCAGGGTCGACCCCGACGTGATGAGCCAGATGCAGTCCCAAGTGATCATGAGGATCGTCAACCCGAAGGACCAAGAGGCGGTGAGGGACAGCAGCGAGCAGTTGGCGCAGGACTATCTGGACAACCTCCCGGGCCTCGACAGAGGAGAGGCAGTCGTGCTGGGGCCCATCGTCAAGCTACCCGCCGTGATTAGGCTTAGGGACAGGCTGCTGGACTACGGCGGCGCCGACATATCTCTGGTCGAGGCCTGGCGCAGACAGGATGTCGACGTAGTCACAATCTGGACGCGGATATTCAGATCTCCGCCGCCCCCCTCGGCGGCGCTTGCGGCGTCCAGAATATCGGTGAAGTCCGCGGAGCAAGACGGCGGCGTGTGGAAGGCTGTTACCTCAGACGGCGCGCACGTGGAGCTCTCCATAGAGTCGGGCTACGCCAAGTGCAGCCTCTGCGGCTCCTCCGGTTGCGCCCACGTCTATAGGGTCCTCTCCGAGGTGGTCAAGGTGAGGAGGGCGGCATGAAGATAGCCCACATAAGCGACGCCCACCTGGGCCGACAGCAGTACCACCTGCCCGAGAGGGAGGAGGACTACTTCCAGGCCTTCGCCGAGGCCCTCAGACTGGCCAAGGGCGCAGACGCCGTGGTGATCACGGGCGACCTCATGGACACGAGGAGGCCCTCCACGAGAACCCTCCTGAGGCTTCTCGACATACTCGGCGAGTCCGGCCTCGCGGTATACGCCGTCGGGGGCAACCACGACTACAGCCACCTGAGGCCCGAGGAGACGCCGCTCCGCATATTGGACAAAGTAGGCGCCGTGAGGTTGCTCTGCTTCCAGGAGGCCGATCTGGGGGGCGTCTGGCTCTACGGGGCCTGCGCCACCCCGAGGTCCAGGGCTGAGGAATACAGGGAGAGGATGCTCTCGGCGAGGCCCGGCTCGGTCCTGGCCATACATCAAGCCATCGAGGGCGTCAAGGCGAGGTACCCCTCGGCCGTGGACGAATACACCATGCCGTCAGCCGTCTTCTCCGGCGTCAAGGCGTTGCACATAGCCGCCGGCCACGTGCACGACCACGGGGTCAGACATCCGATAGGCGCGCTCTGGGCCGGCTCGCTCGAGATATGGGACTCCGCAGAGTTCGAGACCTGGGACTGGAGGAGGGGCAGATGGGACCTCTACCAGGAGGCGGCCCCGAAGGGCTTCTACATCATAGACGTCGCGGGCCGGTCGGCCTCCGCCAGGGAGGTGTTGCTGAGGCCTAGGCGCAGGATGGTCAAGCTGAGGATATTCCTGGAGGAGGAGAAAGACGTCGAGGCGGCTCTGGAGGAGGCCTCGGCGAGGTTCGACGCGCCCGGCGCCGTGGTGAAGGTGGAGCTCTACGGCGAGTTGCGGGACGACTTGAGGCCGTCGCGCCACGCGGCGGCGTTCTCCCGGGCCCTGTACGTGGACGTGGTGGATAGGACCAGGAAGCCCGGCCGCGCCGTGGTTAGAGTCGGCTCGGCCTACGAGACCATAGAGCGGCTTCTGCGGGAGAGGCTAGGGGCCGGAGCAGACGCCGTGGTGAAGGCTCTGGCGTACGCGAGGGATGGGGACAGAGCCGCCGCGAGGAAGATACTGGAGGAGTGGCTCTATGCTGAGGTCGATCGAGCTTAGGAACTTCAAGGTACACGAGGAGCTGGCGGCGGACTTCGTGGAGGGCGTCAACTTCATATACGGCCCCAACGGCGCGGGCAAGAGCAGCCTCCTCGAGGCTATCGCCGTGGCTCTCTACGGCTCCAAGTGGATCCAGAAGGTCAAGGCGCGATGGGCCGATCTGGTCAGGCGGGGGGCCGCCGAGGCCTCAGTCCAGCTGGCCTTCGTGGGGATCGACGGCGTGGAGTACGTCGTGGCGCGGAGGTTCGGGCAGTCCGGCTCCATATCCTCCGGCACCTATCTGCTCGCCGACGGGAAGCCGGCCGCCAGAGGGGACCAGGACGTCACGGCGACCGTCGCCAGGGCCCTAGGGCTAGGCGTCGAGGAGTTCGCCAACCTGGCCTACATAAGGCAGGGGGAGCTTAGGAGGATACTGGCAGAGCCCGACTACATTGACAGGCTGTTTCGCCTCGACGAGTTCGACTGGCTGGACGAGGTATTGAGGGACGTCCTGTCAGACGTGTCCAGAAGGAGGGAGAGGGCCTCCGGCAGGCTGGAGGAGCTGGGGAGGAGGGCCGAGGATCTGTCCAAGAGGGCGGTGGAGCTCGAGGCGCAGTCGGCAGAGGCGAGGAGGGAGGCGGAGGGCCTGGCCCAGTACTTCCAGCTCTACAAGAAGGCCGAGGAGGAGCTCGGCGGCTTGAGGGAGCGCGCGGCCGCCCTGGAGCAGGAGGCCAAATCCCTCAAGTCCCTCGTGGAGCGGCTCGAGGAGGAGCTCGTGGAGCTCGACGTGGAGCTGGACAGGAAGTCTGAGGAGCTGAAGGAGCTGGAGCGGCTCGAGGGGGAGCTGGCCTCGTTGCCCCGGCCGGACCCAGCCGTGGAGGCCAAATACTACGAGGCCAAGAGGGTGGTCGACCTGCTGGCCGCCGCCGATCTGAAGAGGGCCAGGTCGTTCAGGCCGGAGGAGCTGGAGGCGGCCCGCAGAGAGGCGGAGGAGCTGAAGGCCAGGAGGGCCGACGTTCTGGCTAAGCTCGGGCTCGCCAGGGAGGTCCTGAAGGTGGCCGGCAGAGCATCCGGCGGGAGGTGCCCCGTCTGCGGAGGCCCGCTCACCGAGGAGACCGTCAGGAGGCACGAGGAGGAGGCCAAGGCGCTCGAGGAGGAGCTCAGGAGGGTCGAGGCGAGGATCTACGAAGCCGAGTCGGCGGTGAGGAGGCTCGAAAGGGATAGAGAGGAGTATCTCAAGGTCAAGGACTACCTGTCGGTGGACTTGGCCGAGGCCAAGCGGAGGCTGGAGGAGCTCAAGAGGCTCTACGAGGCACAGAGAGATCTCGAGAGGAGGAGGGCCGAGATCTCGGCGAGGCTGGCCGCCAGGGATAGGCTCGAGCGCGAGGTGAGGGGGCTTGAGGCCAGGAGGGCCGAGGCCGAGAGGAGGCTCGGCGAGACCAAGAGGAGGCTGGAGGAGGTAGAGGGCCAGCTCTCCGCCTTGAGGCCCAGGCTGGCTGAGCTGGGCAGGTCGTACGAGGAGCTGAGGGCCAAGGCGGAGGCGTACCTAAAGGCGGCGTCGAGGGCGGAGGAGCTCGCGAGGCAGCTGGGCTCCATCAAGGCGGAGCTCGAGCGGGTCTCCAAGGAGCTCGAGGCCGCCAGGGCCGAGGCCGAGAGGCACGGAAGGGCCGAGGAGAGGGGGAAGGCCGCAAGATCCGCGTTGAGGGACGTCAAGCCGGTGGCGAGACGCATATTGATAGAGTCGGTCAACGCCGAGCTCAACGGGGTTTTCCTCAAGCTTAGACACAAGGAGTCCCTCCGCTCCGCGGAGCTTGCCCAGATAGACGACAGGTACTACGTCGTCGTGTCGAGATCAGACGGGCAGAGGTTCCGCCACACCGAGCTCTCGCTCGGCGAGGCCAACCTGGCCGCCCTCGCGCTTAGGGTCGCGCTCGCGAGGGCCCTGCTGGGAAGGCCGCCGTTCTTAATACTCGACGAGCCCACGGAACATCTAGACGAAACCCACAGGAGGAGGATAGTGGAGCTCGTCAGGGATCTCGCCAGAGACGTCAAGACGGTCCTCGTGACCTCGCACCTAGGCGAGTTCGAGGAGGTCGCCGACAAGCGCATAGACCTCTGACCGCGCAGGGCCTCCTCTCGCCCCAGTGGCTCCTTTAGGGTAGCTCATCGGCGCCCTCCCGCGGCCGAGCTCATGGAGTCGCCTAGGCCGGCACCACAGCCGTACGAGCACATGGGGGCTGAAGATACGCCGAAATACAGGCCTAAGGGCCCTCCTCTCCACCGGGGGCGAGACTTTTGAGAGCCTTGTTGCTAAGGGCGTCCCACCGTTGCGGAGGAGGCGAGGCGGGCCCCGCTGGAGTATCCAAAGATACTTGTCGAGGTGCTGACCGCCGGACCCCAGAATGCTAATGCGGTTGTTGAACACCATAGCTACGCCAGACCGCCCATTGCGGCCGTCCCAGACCGGTGGTCGCGGAGGCTTAGGGGCACGCTAAAGCGCTGTCTAAGCCTTCGTGTATAGGGCGTCTGCACCTCCGCAAAGGGAGCTGTGTCCCGTCTGAGGCCCTTGCCACGTGATTCTGAATAGACCTCTTCCCGGCTCCAGGGGCGTGGGCTCGGCGGAGAAGCCGCGTCGGTTATGGCCCTGCCGCGGACTGTCGAGACGTTCCTTTGCTATTAACTATTTAAAGGGATTCCGCACCTCTTCGTCATGAGCTTCGGCAGGCCGCCCAACGGCGTCTACCTCCTCAAGACAGGAGTGGAGCTGAGGGCCTTCATCAACTTGCTTAGGAAGTTCAGGGGATACGCAACGACGCTCATAACGCTCTACATCAACGGCGAGAGGCCGATGCCGGACGTCCTGACTCTGCTGAGGAGCGAGTGGTCGACCGCCTCCAACATAAAGGACAAGACCACGCGGACGCACGTGCAGGACACCCTCGAGAGGATCGTCAACAACTTGAAGGGGGAGGCCAAGGCGCCTGAGAACGGCATGGCCGTGTTCGCCGGGTTCCACATGATCAACCCCGGCAACTACGAGTGGGTGTACTACGTCGTCGTGCCGCCGCAGCCCGTCTACACCTTCAAGTACATATGCGACACGGCGTTCCACACGGAGCTCCTCGAGGATATGATAAAATCGAGCGTGGCCTACGGCATAATAGTAGTCGAGAGGGGGGAGGCGGTGCTGGCGGTGCTGAGGGGCGGCCAGTACGAGGTGCTCAAGACCGTCCAGTTCTTCGTCCCCGGGAAGCACAGCGCCGGCGGCCAGTCGGCCAACCGCTACAAGCGACAGACTGAGCATCTGGCCGAGGTGTTCTACAAGCTGGTGGCGGAGGAGGCCAACAGGGCCTTTCTCTCCATGCCGGGCCTCAAGGGCCTGATCGTGGCGGGGCCCGGCCCGACCAAGGAGGACTTCCTGGAGGAGGGGGGGCTCGACTACCGGCTACGCGACAAGGTGCTGGCCGTGGTCTCGGCTTGTTGCGCCAACGAGTACGGCGTCAAGGAGGCCATTATGAACTCGCAGGAGCAGCTGAAGGAGACCGAGTACGTCAAGGCCAAGGAGCTCATGGACAGGGTGATGTACTATGCGGTGAAGAAGAGCGAGTACATGGTGTACGGCAAGGAGAACGTCGTCAGGGCTATGGACATGGGCATAGCTGAGGTCGTCGTCGTGGCCGAGGAGCTCGGGGAGGACGAGGTGCTCGACATAGTCATGAGGGGCGACTCGAAGGGGGTGAAGGTCGAGATCGTGCCGAAGGGCGTGGAGGAGGGGAAAACCCTAGTGCAAGCCTTCGGCGGATACGTGGCCCTCCTCAACACGCCAGCCTGGGTCCTCGAACAACAGACCGTTGCCGCCCGCTGAGCCCGCCGGAGGGGGCGGGGAGGAGGCGCTTGCCCGCGAGGCGGCCCTATACGCAGACATCTCGGCCACGTATTCGGCCGACAGCACGGCTAGGCCTACGTACTCGACCGGCGGAAGGAGGGACAGCACGTAGCCTACGGCGAACAGGGCGAGCGCCGCTCTGAACAGGCCGAGGGATGTGCGCCTGTGGAGATCCCTCAGGGTGAGGGCCTTGGCCGCGGCCAGGATGAGCTCGAGCGCGAGGACCACCGCGATGATGCCCAGCAGGGCGGGCTCGCGGCCTATGGCGACGTACAGCACGGCCGGGTTCGCCAGGGCGCGGACGGCAAGGGCCGGACGGCCAGCGAAGTAGACCACCACCGACGCGGCGAATATCAGAGCCACGGCGACCAGCGCCACGGGCCCCCACGCCAGCCACCAAGCCCACTTGAAGCCGAGCCTGTGGAGCGCCCTATACCCCCTGAAGACGTAGAGGAAGAACACGGCGATGAGCCCAACGGCCAGGACGGCGAGGGCGGCGGAGGCGGCGAGCAACGCGGATCTCGGCCTCAGGAGCCCTACGGCGAGCACGACGAGGCCCACTAGAATCAACGCCAGTTGGTACAGGAACCCTCTGTAGAGAACCTCCATGGCCTCTCTGAAGTCCACGAGGCCGGAAACGCCGACATTAATAAATATTCAGCGGAGACGGCCCATGGGCTCCGCCAGGCCCGACGCGGCCGAGATCCCCGTCGAAGTGCCCGAGGGCCTCCACGCCCTCTTCTTGAGGGGCCGCTTCCCCGAGGAGCTCAACGTGGAGCTCTTCGGCGGCTGGGGCAGGCTCGCCGTCGTCAAGATCTTCAAGGGGCGGCCGCCCCACTACGCCCCTTGGGCGGAGCTGTTCGACGCGTCGCCGCGTCTCTACGGATCGCCGGCCGAGCTCGCCATATTTAGATGGATACACCGCGCTCTGCCCTCAGGCTCCAACCTCTACGCCGAATACGTCGGAGACGCCGAGACGGAGAGGCAGCTGAGATCCGGCGTCCCGCCCCCAGCGACTAGGCTGGGCGCAGTGCTTCTGAGGTCCGGCTTCCTGGCCACGGCGGATATGTACTTCCCGGAGGGCGGCAGAGAGGGCGGGCAGAAGATCAGAGCGGTCCGGCTCTAGGGCCAGTCGGCGTGCCTACCCCGAGGAGTCCTCTGGCCCGATGGCGCGAGGCGCCGTCCCGGCCCATCCTCCGTAGGGCTCGGGCGGCCGGTCGGAATCGGCCTACCCCACGTCTCAGCCGGCGTCCAGCACCCTCACGTGCTCGTCGGGGAGCTTCCAGCCGTAGGCGCCGGCGAACTCGAGGACGCCCTCGGGTCTGGTGGCCCTCGGTATGGGCACCACCGCCGGCTTGTCCATGAGCCAGCGCAGAGCCACCTGGACGGGCGTCTTTCCGAGCCTCTCGGCTATGCGCCGTATCCTGTAGTTCTCGACGACCGCGCCTCTAGCCAGAGGGCTGGCGGCCAGGTAGAGCAAGCCCTCGCGTTGGGCGTAGGGCAGGACCCCATGCTCGTCGAGCCTATTGATGTAGTTATAGATATTCTCCAACGCCGCCAAGTCGTATTTCTTGGCGCATTTCCTCGCCCGTTCGGCCGTATCCACATCGACGTTGCTGAGACCCCAGAACCTTATGACGCCCCTATCGATCAGCTCCTCGAAGGCCCTCACGGCCCTACATATGTCGGGGAGCGGGCCGTGTAGCATATATACATCGATGTAGGTGCCGAGCCTCCTCGCGCTCGCTTTAGCCGCCAGCGTTATCTTCCCCACGTCGTCCGGCCAGAACTTGGTGATAACTATCACCTTGTCCCTATCCTCCCTCGCGAAGGTCGAGAGGGCTCTCCCCACTAGCTCCTCGGCGTGGCCTCTCCGTATATCTCCGACGTGTCTATAACAAAAATGCCGTTGGCCAAGGCGTTAGCGAGGACCGCGAGATGCCGCTCGTCTCTCGACGTGTCGGCCCGCCAGAGGTCGCCGCCGAGGCCAGAGGTCCCTAGGCCCAACGCCGAGACGCACCCCACCGCCTTGAAGCACTTCTTCTCCATGTATCCCATGCCGTTGATTTAATAAGATTCCCAGCCCAGATCCAGGGCCGGCCTCCGCCGAGGGAAAGGCGCGGTGGAGGTCGGGAAGCCGAAACATAAATAAATAGATGCCGTGTCCGGCATGGTCAAGGTGGTCAAGAGGGACGGGAGAGAGGAGGAGTTCGTCCCCGAGAAGATAGTGGTCAGCGTGTTGAAGGCCGGCGCGCCTCTGGACGTGGCGAGGAGGATAGCCAGGAAGGTGGAATGCGCCGTCTCCGACAGCGAGACAGTCACAGCCAGGGACATAGCCAAGATGATCCTCGCCGAGCTCAAGAAGGCCAACGAGGAGTGGTACAGAAACTGGGTAATCTTCGACAAGGCGGTGAAGCGGAGACATACCGACAAGGAGCTCCAAATCTAGCCTTTTCTGGCCTTATACGGCTCCGGCGGGGCGCCCGTTGGGTAGGCGCCGAAGACGCCGGGAAAAACGGCTATTTCTGTAGGAGCTTCTTTAGCACGTAGGGCAGTATCCCGCCGTGCTTTATGTACTCGACCTCGGCCCAGGTATAGACCGCGGCCTTCGCCTTGACCTCGTCCACACGCCCGTCCCTTCTGTGTATCCTCAGGGTGACCTCCTTTCCGGGCGCCAGATCCTCGAGGCCCAGCACGTCCACGGTCTCAGACCCGTCCATACCCAGGCTGTCGACCGTCACGCCGGGCGGAAGCTGTATGGGCACTATCCCGACCATGGTGAGGTTGGAGCGGTGTATCCTCTCGAAGCTCTCGGCTATCACGGCCTTTATGCCCAGGAGCTTCGGCCCCTTAGCCGCCCAGTCCCTGCTGGAGCCAGCGCCGTAGGTCTTCCCGGCGAGCACCACCAGCGGCGTGCCCTCTTGTCTGTACCTCTCGGCCGCCTCGAAGACGGTGGTCTTGATCCCCTCGGGGTATTTGATGGTGTATCCGCCCTCGAGGCCTCCGCCCATCTTGTTGGTATAGCCCTTGCTCCAGAACGTGCCTCTAACCATCACCATCCAATTGCCCCTCCTGGCGCCGAATGTGTTGAAGTCCTTGGGCTGCACGCCCATGGACTCCAGGAACTTGCCGGCGGGGCTGTCCCTGGGTATCGAGCCGGCGGGCGATATGTGGTCCGTGGTTATGCTGTCGCCCAGTATCAAGAGGGGCCTTGCGTTAACTATATCTCCGGAGATCGGCTTCCCCTCGAAGAGAGGCGACGGCTGTATGTACGTGTCGTCGGGCCTCCACGGGTAGAGGTCGCCCGAAGGCGCCTTGAGCTCATTCCACTCGGGGACCAGCTCACCCGCCTTGGAGTACTTCTCGACGTATACCTTCGGGTCCATGGCTCTGGACACGGCGTCGTTGACCTCCTCGGGCGAGGGCCATATGTCCCTCAGATAGACGGGCCTCCCGTCTCTGCCGTGCCCGAGCGGCTCCCTGGAGAGGTCCTTCAGCACCGTGCCGGCCAGCGCGTAGGCCACCACCAGCGGGGGCGAGGCCAGATAGGCCGCCTTGACGTCCGGATGTACCCTCCCCTCGAAGTTGCGGTTGCCCGACAGAACGGCGGCGGGCATCACGTCGCCCTCCCTAATCGCCTTGGCCACGGGCTCGGGCAACGGGCCCGAGTTGCCTATACAGGTGGTGCAGCCGTACGCCACCACGTGGAAGCCCAGCCTCTCGAGATACTGCAGAAGGCCGGCGCGTCTCAAGATCTCCTCAACGGCGCGGGAGCCCGGCGCGAAGCTGGTCTTGACGTAGGGCGGCACCGCCAGCCCGGCCTCCACGGCCTTCTTGGCCAGGAGGCCCGCCGCCGCGAGCAGATAGGGATTTGAGGTGTTGGTGCAGCTGGTGATGGCCGCTATGGCGACGTCGCCGTCGCCGAACTCCACCCTCCTCCCGCCTATCTCCACCTCCACGGCCTTCCTCTTCTCCCGCCTCTTCCTCTGGACCAGGAACTCCAGAAAGCTCTTGGGCACGTCGGCCAGGCCGCGCCTCTGCCACGGGAGGGTCGGGCCGGCCGCCGACGGCTCGACCGCGGAGAGGTCGAAGTCCACGACCTGGCTGTACTCGGCCCCCTCGACGCCGCCGAAGACTCCCTGCTCCTCGTAGTACCTCTTCACGAGGGCCGCGAGGTCCTCGGGCCTGCCTGTCGCCGCGAGGTAGTCTAGGGTGTTGCCGTCAACGGGGAACAAGCCGGTCGTGGAGCCGTATTCGGGTGCCATGTTGGCTACGGTGGCCCTATCGGGGACGGACAGCTTGCGTACCCCCTCGCCGAAGAACTCGACGAAGGCGTCCACGACGTTGACCTTCCTCAAGGCCTCGGTGACCGAGAGGACTATGTCGGTGGCGGTGACGCCGGGCTTGGGCTCGCCGTAGAGCCTCACGCCCACGACCCTCGGCACCTTTATGGTTATGGGCTCGCCCAACATGGCGGCCTCGGCCTCCACTCCCCCGACTCCCCAGCCGACGACCCCCAGCCCGTTTATCATGGTCGTGTGGCTGTCCATGCCCACCAACGTCTCGAAGAAGGCGGAGTCGCCCTCGGTCCAGACGACCCTGGCCAAGTACTCCAGATTCACTTGGTGGATTATGCCGGTGCCCGGCGGGAAGACGCGGAAGTTCCTGAAGGCGTTTTGGGCCCACTTGAGGAAGACGTACCGGTCCCTATTCCTCTCTATCTCCAGGCGGATATTCATGGACAAGGCCTGCGGAGAGGCCCAGTGGTCCACCTGCACCGAGTGGTCTATGATCAGGTCGACGGGGACCCGCGGGTTTATCAGCTTGGGGTCTGCCCCCGACTTGACCGCTATATCCCTCATGGTGGCGAGATCCACGACGGCCGGCACGCCGGTGTAGTCCTGCATCACGACTCTGGTCACCTTGAGCGCCACCTCGCCCGCGGGGTTCTTGGGGTTCCAGCGGGCCAGAGCCTCGAGATGCTCCATGTTTATATCCCTCCCGTCGAAATTGCGGAGGACGTTCTCCAGGAGGACCCTTATGCTGTAGGGAAGCCTCTCCACGTCGTAGCCCTCCGCCTCGAGGGCCTTCACCCTATAGATCTTATACGACCTGTTGCCGACGGATAGCTTGGCCTCGGCCCTTGTATATGGCATAGGATAGACTCCAGACGTAATATATTTAACTCATCCCTTCTTCATCTGTCCTCTTGATGGCTCGACAAAGAGAGAACGACGAGCCTCGCCGTAGGGCAGTGGATCGGTGTCGGTGATCGACCCGACCGCGTGTTCCTAACAATCGCTTCGGCTTCGCGAGCGCCTACAGAAGTTCGGCCAGTAATTGATAATATCTTGGAATCTATTTAATTAAGTCCATATTCATATCGATTGATTTATAACTATGGGTCAACGACCCTATCGATATTACGTCTACATACTTGGCGTAATCTGCTATATTTTTCTCATCGATATTGCCCGACGCCTCTAGGACGACCCTCTTCCTCAAGCCTCTCCTCATCAACTCCCCATGTACTTTGGCCACATCGCTTGGGCCCATGTTGTCCAGCATCACTATGTCGGCGCCGAGCTCGGCGGCCTTTACGGCATCCTCCACGTTCTCAACCTCAACCTCTATCTTAGCGATAAACGGCGCTCTCTCCCTAGCTAGCACCAACGCCCTCTCGAGCCCTCCAATGGCCCTTATGTGGTTGTCCTTGATCAAGATCGCATCGCCTAGGCCGAACCTATGCGGGTCGCCGCCGCCTATCGCAACGGCCTTCTTCTCCAGATATCTGAGGAACGGCGTCGTCTTCCTGGTAGCCGCAACCCTTACTTTTGGGTTAATTTCCCTAGCCTTGTCGAGGATTCTTTTCGTCATTGTGGCTATGCCCGAGGCCCTCATTAGGACGTTTAACACGACTCTCTCGACCTTTAACAGCTCGGGCTTTTGTCCCCTGATGATTAATATACAATCGCCTGCCTTCGCCGTCTCGCCGTCTCCTCTAAGCACCATAAAGTCGAGCCCGAGCAACTTCAGGAGCTCGGTCACCTCCTCCATGCCGGCAACTATGCAGTCCTCTTTGACTCTAATGCAAGCCTCGCCATACTCCCTCGGCACTATCGTGCTGGTTAAGTCCCAGAATGGGTTGTCTTCCCTCAAGGCGTCGAGTAGTTTATATGCAAATAGTCTAGCCTCGATCATGGCGAATGGCATCTGAATAATATATGAAATTTAGTCCCAGACCAATTTGGGCTATCAGCTCTATAATGAACGCCGACGCTCTCCCTCCTGATAATCGCAGCCCTAGCGACGAGGCTCGGCAACAGCGAACCTTCAAGTTCATCAATAGCCCTCCTGAGCCCCTCCTCGCTCCTAACTATCCCGACGTATCTCCACATTAAATCTCTAGCCATGTTTAAATCCACGCCATCCGCCTCCCGGCACTCCGCGTCCACGACTAAGTCGTATCTGCCGATCGCCGGCGTGTTCCAGACGCCGCCGTTGACGTAGGCCTTAAATGCCCTAACGACTAGGTAGCTCTGGACTAAGGCCTCCAGCAAGCTATTACTGGCCAGCCTATTGGCGCCGTGAAAGAGACTCGACGACGCCTCGCCTATTGCGAAAAGACCCTTAACGTTCGATCGGCCTAGTGCATCCACCGCAATACCGCCGATAGTGTAATGGGCTGCCGGCGTTATTGGCACCAAGTCCCTATCCGGCCTAACGCCGCGAGCCCGAAGGAAGTCGTTTATAGCGGGGAACTTGTCCTCGAGGTCTATCGACGAGATATCTAGGTAAACGCCGCCGGTCCTTATAAGCTCTGCATATACAGCCCTGCTGACAATGTCGCGGGTCGCCAACTCGGCCCTTTCATCGTATTTACTCATGAAGTACTCACCATCCTTATTCACAAGCCTAGCGCCCTCGCCCCTAACAGCCTCAGACACTAGGAACAAGTCCCCATTAATCATAGCCACGGTTGGGTGGAATTGCACGAACTCCAAATCCCTAACCAACGCGCCAGCCCTTAGAGCCGCCTCGATGCCGGACCCATCACCATCATTGGTGCTGTATAGGTATAAACCCGAATAGCCGCCGGTGGCGAGGATAACGGCATCAGCTCGCACGACATCCCCATCCTCAAGAACCACACCCATAACCCTATCACCATTAACCTCAACACCACCCAACCTACCCTCGACTACCTGGACGCCTAACTCCTCGACAGCCTTAGTTAAGATACTCATAACCGCCTCACCAATTTTATCACCACCAATCCTGGCCCTAACAACCCTAGCCCTACTGTGACCGCCCTCCAAGGATCTCCTCGCACAAGGCTCGAAACCATGCTTAACTAACCAATTAAGGGATTCGCGGGCAAACCCAATATAGCCCCACACAACCCATCCATCGTTTAGATGCCTACCGGCCGCCAACGTGTCGTTGACGTGGGATTCAACGTCTGAGCTATCAATGGGTACAGCGATCCCGCCTTGAGCCTTCCAGGAACTACCGCCACGTAAGTCCCTCGTCACCACAACAACGTCGTTCAACCCCTCTTCCCTGGCCCTTATCGCGGCGCTCAAACCGGCTATCCCAGAGCCAATTATTACTAACTTCGCATGCATCACCTAAACTCGAGCATCCTCGTTATCGAAACCCTAGCCCTCCTTGCAATATCCTCAGGAACCCTCACGGGATAGACGAGATCTCTCAACGACCTATAGACCTTGTATGCGTATGGCGTAAAAGGTTCGGATCCATCCGCGATCTGAGCCTCAGCATCAATAGGTCCATCGGGCAAACCTTGCTCCGCCTAACGACAGAGGGCCGACCCCCTCGGCCCCTTGGCGACATATAGATACGCCGTCCCGTACGCGACCCTCGCCGAGGGGCGGGCGAAGTTAAGTCCATCTTCCTTAGGCGCCCCGCGGGCGCGATGAGCCGCGGCCCAGCAGCTCCCCTCCCGAGACCTCGAGGGCCGCGCAAAGGCGCCCATGCCCCGAGAGGAACCTCCAAGGATCGGCGTTGTCGACAGCTATATTTATGGGGATTTTATCTGGGCCATGGACCTCTCGAGTCTCGTGGAGAAGGCGTCGCGGTCTGTCGTGGGGGTGGTCACCAAGCTGTCGGACGTCTGGGGCCTCGAGGAGGGCCGCTCCTTCGGGACTGCGTTCTCGGCCGGCGGCGGCCTCTTCCTGACCGCCTTCCACGTGGTGGCGGGGGCAGACGCTGTCCTTCTGGTGACGCCCGAGGGCGAGACCGCCGAGGCGCGGCCGATCGCTGGCGACCCCAACGACGACTTGGCCCTCCTCGCCTTCGACCTCTCGGCCCCGCCGATACCCCTCGGCTCCGCCTTGAGGCTGAAGGTCGGCGAGCCCGTCCTCGCCCTGGGCTACCCCCTGGCCATGCTCGACAAGCCAACCGCTACTTTCGGCATAGTGAGCGCCGTGGGGCGGAGCCTGAGCGTGGGGGATAGGGTCTTCGAGTTCCTTATCCAGACGGACGCGGCGATAAATCCGGGCAACTCCGGCGGCCCCCTGATAAACTCGGCGGGGGAGGCCGTGGGGATCAACTCGTCCATAATAGCGGGGGCGCAGGGAATAGGCTTCGCCGTCCCTATAGACCTGGCCAAGGTCATGATCGACATGGTGAAGAGGTACGGGCGTTACGTGAGGCCGGCGCTCGGCGTATACGTGGCCGCGGTGAACAGGGCCATGGCGGCTGTGTACAGACTCCCGGCGGATCGGGGACTCCTGGTGGTGGCAGTCCAGCCGGGCTCCTACGCCGAGGAGGCGGGGCTGAGGCGCGGCGATATAATAGTCTCGGTCGACGGCAAGCCCGTGGAGAACGTGTTCCAGCTACGGCTCGCGGTCTCGGAGGCGTTCGCCGAGGGGAGGACCCCGAGGCTGGGGGTCCTAAGAGGCGGGAGGCGCATGAACTTGTAGCGGCCCCGCCGCCAGCCGTCCCTAGGCCCCTAGAGGCCTACGGGCGGCTGCGCTCCACGCGTTAGGGTTTTATAGAGCTGGATGCGCCAAGCCATGTACGCGGCGGTGTTGATCACGGCCCCGGACCGCGAGAGCGGGAGGAAGATCGCGAGGCATCTCCTCGAGAGGAGGCTGGCGGCCTGTGTGAACATAACGCCCGTATCTTCGATGTACTGGTGGGAGGGGAAAATCGAGGAGGCGGAGGAGGTGATGCTCGTGGTGAAGACCACCAGCGACAAGATCAACGACGTCGTGAGGGAGGTGAGGTCCATCCATCCCTACCAGTTGCCGGAAATCGCGGCGTTGCCCATCGTGGCCGGCCACGCCGAATATCTGGAATGGGTCAAGCGGGAGACCCACGCTTGATCGGCTCGACTCGGCGCGAGGGACGCCGACCCGCAAGCCCCCTTGAGTCTTTACAGCGCTGTCCCGCCCGGCGGACGTGCCGAGACCCAGTCAATAGACCCACGGCGCATATTGATGAGGGACGCCCATACGCTGGGCCTCAACGAGCACGTTAGGCCCATCTGCCGGCCCCTCCTTGAAGGGGGTGGGCGCCCGCGGCAGTCCGCATCGTCGTAGGCGCAACGCCGATGCCTGCCCTTCAGCTGGGTCGAGGCTTCAGTAGCGGCAACCGCGTGGGGGCGCGGCGCCGCGTCTGGAGGCGACCTGCCGACCTGTTAAGCTTTTAACTTTAGGCCTCCTTTGCCGTGTGTCCGTCTGCGACGTGTTCAAGGTGCTCGACCTAGCGGCTAGGCGGGGCGAGGCGGCGGTCGTCGTGAGGGTTCTCGACGGCGGGCGGGCCTACGTCGACGCCGTGGTGGGCGGCAGGCCCCTTCTGGGCTTGGTGCCGGACGCGGTTGTCAGGGCTGTGGCCGGGCTGAGGCCCGGCGAGAGGGCTCAGCTGGAGGTCGGCGGCATGTCGATCTCGGCCGAGGCCGTGTTGGTGAGGCCGACCGTGATAGTGGTGGGTTTCGGCGAGGTGGCGCGCCGCGTGTCGGAGGTGGCGGCCGCGGCGGGGTACTACGTGGCGGCCATAGGCCACGAGGCAGAGGGCGCCTTCTATAGGGGCGATCTGCCCGATCTGGAGCGGCTCGTCTCCGAGGGCTCTATCGTCGTGGTCGCCAACGAGGGGGGCCACCCCAGCGACGTGGACGTCGTGGAGCTTGCCGTCAGGCGGGGCGCCGGCTACGTTGCGCTTCTGGCCAGCCAGAGGAGGGCCGCGCTGGTCGTCAAGGAGCTGGAGAGAAGGGGGTTGCCGAGGGAGGCCGTGGCGTCGAGGCTCAGATCCCCCGCGGGGCTCGACATAGGCGCCAGGACCGCGGGCGAGATCGCCGTCAGCGTAGTGGCGGAGGTGGTGATGTATCTACGCGGAGGCAGCGGGAGGCCCATGAGGGAGGTCAAGGACCCCTACAAGGTCGTGGCGGAGGTGGAGGGCGATCTCTCTAGCTATAGGTGCGAGTGGAGGCCCCAGCCCAGCGCCTAGGCGCAGTGGAGGGCCTAAGGCGGGCGACGCCAGTCGGGAGGAGACCGGCCGGTCCGGGCGACCTCAGCGGAGCCGGACGGCTCGGCCACCGTCGACGGCCGTCGATGCAGCGGCCTGCGCGGCCGTCGCCTCAGGCGTTGACGCCACCTCTGCTGGCCGTCTGTGTCCGTTGCCTATATATGCCATAGGGCTCGGCTAGACATGGACCCGAGGCACAACGTCTGGGTTAAGATAATCAGGGACAGGGCCCCGCGGCCCTAACAGAGGGCCGGACATCGGGATTTAGCCGCGGCCATTACGGCCATCCAGGCGCCTGTTGCCGCAGTATTTCCATCCCAGGAGTCCTCCGTATCGTCGTCTTCGTAGACGTCCTCGTCGTTGCCGAATTTGAGGCCATGGGGACGTCGGCACGTACCTATCGCTAGCGGCAACCGAGCTCGTCTAAGGTTGGCGTCCCTCCTCATCGTTTGGAGAGATGCGATACCGCCGGATCTGATTTATGAGGACTATCTGAGCGAATAACTCCATGAAGGTCGTTGAAATATTCAGGTCGAGACAGGGCGAGGGGCCCAATGCGGGTAAAGAGGCGGTATTTCTCCGTCTAGCTCTCTGCAATCTATGATGCATCTGGTGCGACACCAAGTATTCTTGGCACGGAGGTACCGAGATGAGCCTTGATAGCGTCTATTCGAGGTTGATAGAGGCGGGAGGCGGCATTAAGCACCTGGTTATTACTGGCGGCGAACCACTACTTTGGATCTATGAATTGTTGCCGCTGGTAAGAATTATAAAGAGTCTCGATTGGTATATCGAAGTTGAAACAAGTGGCACAATACCGCCGAATGGGCTCATCGAGCATGTGGATGCGTTTAACGTGTCGCCTAAGCTTTCCAACTCTAGGTTGCCGATCAGCGCTAGGATCAATGAGAGAGCAGTAAATGAATTTGTAAAGAGTAATAAAGCTATATTTAAGTTTGTAGTAGAAAACTGGAGAGATGAAGAGGAGGTGCTCTGGTTTATTGACAAGTTCGGTATATCTAGAGAGAGGATTTACCTGATGTCCCAATGCGTCTCGCGAGACGAGTGTCTGCGTAAAGACGAGGAAATCACTAAACCCATGGCAGTAAGGCTCGGCGTTAAGTTCACGCCAAGACTCCATATAATTCAGGAGTTTAAGTAAAGAAGCATTTAAATGAGGCCAACGGCGCTCTCGGCAACTTTCGAGCCGATCGTTCCGTGGCTTAAAAATAAGGGGTTGCGGCTATGCCCTACCTCTAGCTAGCTCCAGCAAGTATTTATGCATGGCGGCGGTGGTTAGCTCCGGATGGAATGCCGTGGCCAGCATCGAGTCCTCCTGGGCCGCCGCCACGACCTCGCCGGCCCTTGGGTGCTTAAGCCTCGCGATAGGCCTGGCCCCTCCCCAGACCCTGACGATCGCAGGCGCCCTTATGAACACAGCCCTCAAGGTGCCGAAGCTCTCGACCTCGACGTCGAGCTCGAACGAGTCCCTCTGTCTGCCGAAGGCGTTTCTCACCACGGCTATGTCCATCACGCCGAGGATGGGCTGGCCCGTCTCGCCGACGGCCGAATCCCTTACCTCTTTGGCCATAAGTATAGCGCCGGCGCAAGTGCCCAGCGTGGGGAGACCTCCGGCGACTGCATCCCTCAGCTTCTCCAGATAGCGCCTTGCCAGCAGACCGATGGCGGTGGACTCTCCTCCCGGTATGGCTAGCGCCTTCAGGTCGCCGAGCTGGCGCCCCTCCTTAACCTTCACCACGTCGACTCCGACCCCCAGCTCCTCGCCGGCCTTCCTGAAGGCCTGCTCGTGCTCCTCGACGTCGCCTTGCAGTGCGAGGACGCCCACCTTCATACCCCCCTCGTCTGGAGGAGCTCCTCCGGCTTGAGCGTTTTCACGTCTATCCCCGCCATGGCGGTCCTCTCGCTTACCATCCTCTGCGCCTCCACCACAGCCTCGGGGTCGTCCCAACGGGCTGTGGCGAGGACTATTGCCTCGGCTCTCTCCTTGGGGTCCTGCGACTTGAATATGCCGCTCCCCACGAAGATTCCGTCAGCCCCAAGCCACATCATGAGCGCCGCGTCGGCAGGCGTGGCGATGCCGCCCGCAGCGAAGGTGATCACGGGCAATCTCCCCATCTCAGCAGTCAACGCGACGAGCTCCAGAGGGACTTGGCACTGCCTCGCGTAGTCTCTAAGCCTCTCCTCCTCCCCAGCCCTTCTTGCGGCGTTTAGCTCGTTTATTGCTGTATATAATGTCTTGAAGTGCTTGACGGCCTCCGCCACGTTGCCGGTCCCGGCCTCGCCCTTCGATCTGATCATCGAGGCCCCCTCCGATATCCTCCTCAGGGCCTCGCATAGCTCCCTACAGCCGTTGACGAAAGGCACCGAGAATACCCACTTGTTTATGTGATGTTGTTCGTCGACCGGCGTCAACACCTCAGACTCGTCTATTAGGTCGACTCCCGCCTCCTCCAGCAAGAAGGCCTCGTAGTAGTGGCCTATCCTCACCTTGGCCGATACGGGGATCGTGATGTGCGACATGACCTCCTCTATGACCTTTAGGTCGGCCATCCTGGCGACTCCGCCCGCCTTCCTCACGTCGTAGGGCAATTTGTCGAGGACCATGACCCCGACCGCGCCCGCGTCCTCTGCTATCTGAGCCTGCTCCACGTTGGTGACGTCCATTATCACGCCGTTTCTCAACATCGCGGGGAACCCCACCTTCACCCTGACCGTGCCCGTCCTCACGCCGTCCGCTGAATAGGGCTTGGGCCATTTGAACCCCCTCTCCTTGAGCCTATCCCTCAACTCGGCTAGGCCGTAGAAGAAATCCCTAAGCCTCTCCAGGTAGTCGAAGCCGTTCGCCACCGACATGTGGCTGTCGATACGGCTGGCTTTATGGTTTATTGAACGTTCAATATACCGGCGATAATGATTTAATATAATTTGGATAAGTTAGCTATGGCCAAAACGATCGTCGAGGAGATGCGGGAGGGAGAGGATCCCCGAGGTGGCGAAGCTGGCGGCTAGGCGCGAGGGGGAGTCGACGGCGGCAAGCTAGCCAGGAGAATCGCCGGAGGCAGAGTCGTGCTGATCTGAAATATCCTCCATCTAGGCGATCGCCCTAGCCCTGTCGATGCGTTTACAGCAGTTCACACGTCTCCCGTCTTAGGCCCCCTCCAGCCCTCTTATCAACTGCACCTCGACCTCGTCCCCCTCGTCGTAGCCCTCCCGGTTCTCCGGCACCACCAAGATGGCGTTTCCCCTCGTGAGCGTCGAGAGGATGCCGCTGCCGGTCACCGCGAGGGGCTCCACGTATATCCTCCCGTCCTTGACGTAGGCCCTCGCCCTTGCGTAGGTCCTCACGTTTATTGGCGTAGTTATCCTTCTGGTCAAGACGCCTCTGGCCGTTGGCGCGGGCTCCGGCCTCCCGCCGACCATCTTCAAGACGGCAGGCCTCGCGAATATCTCGAAGCCGACGATCGCCGCCACGGGGAAGCCCGACAGGACGACCACGGGCTTTCCGCCCACCACAGCCGCCCCGTTGGGCCGCCCCGGCCTAACGGCAATCCCCCTCACGTAGAAGTCGGCCATGGAGGAAACAGCCCTATGGGTCGCGTCGGGCCCCCCGACGGACGCGCCGCCGGTGGTGGCGACCATGTCGAAGTCGGCGAGCGCCCTCTCCAGCGCCCTCCTTATGGCCTCCTCGTCGTCGGGGACGAGGCCTAGATAGTGGGCGTCCGCGCCTGCCTCTCGGAAGAGGCCGATCAGGGCGAACCTGGTCGAGTTCACCACCTTGCCGGGCGGCGGAGGGCCGCCGCGCACGTCGTCCACCTCGACCAGCTCGTCCCCTGTGGATATCACGGCGGCTCTGACGGAGTATATCGGCACGCGCGACATGCCGAGCGACGCGAGGACCCCCAGGTCCCAGGGCCTCAGCCGCGTCCCGGCCCTAAGGACGAGCTCGCCCCTGGAGAGGTCCTCCCCCCTCCTCGAGACGTAGTAATACTGGGGCACCGGCCGATATATCTCCACGGACCCTCCCCTCTCGGCTGCCTCCTCGTAGGGCACCACTGCGTCGGCCCCCTCGGGCAGAGGGGCCCCCGTCGCCACCTCCACAGCCTCCCCCGCCCCCACCACGCCCTGGTAGGGCCTCCCCGGCCCGGCGCGCCCTACCACCTTCAGCACGACGGGGTTGGTCCTGGCGGCCCCCAGCGTGTCCACGGACCTGACCGCATACCCGTCGAAGGCCGCGCGGTCGAAGGGAGGGACGTCCACCTCGGCGACCACGTCCCTGGCCAGATACCTCCCCAGCGCCTCGCCCAGCGGCACGTCGACGATAGGAGGCCTGTGCGATACCTTGGAGAGGAACTCAGCAACCGCCTTGTCGACCGGAGTTAGGCTCTTGAAGCCCCTGGACACGTGGCGAGACACGCCAGCACTATTTAGCCTTTCTGCCCAACACGAGGAGGTAGCCGGCCTCCCCGGCCTTGGCCTGCAGGTAGCGCGCCACCTCTTCAGGCGCGGTCTCGACGGCAAGAACCGCGGCGTATATCCGCGTCCTGGCAAACTTCTCGGCGGCCTCCACGGCCCTCCTCAGCTGCTCCAAGGCCCTGTCGGCCTCGTCTACGGTGGGCACCGCCGACTTGACCTCGGCCACCACCAGCGGATCCGGACAGAAGACGTCGACCTCCTTAATGCCGTCGATCAACAGAGCCGCATGCACGATCGGGTTGCAGGTAAACCCCCTAGCCGCGAGCCACTCCCTAATCCACTGGGCCGTGTAGAACTCCAGAGACACCCCGAGAGCCTCCTGTATCTGCGTCAACGCCGACCTTATCCAGCGGAACTCCTCAAAGGCCCTCTCCCACTTCCTGTCGTTCTCCCGCCAACGTCTCTCGTTCTCTTCCCACCGCTTTGTATTCTCTTCCCAGCGCTTCCAATTTTCCTCCCAACGCTTCTCGTTATCCTTCCAGCGTTCTTCCTCAATCTGGACGAATTTATGGAAGTCCTCCCTAAGCCTCCTCAGCTCGTCCAAAACCTCCCTAAGGCCTAGAAGGCCGGCTACAGCCAGCCGGAACTCCTCATCCTCCTCCAAAGCCTTAAGAAGCCTAAGCCTCTCCTCACGAGAAAGAGCCACGTGGTGTGACGGGCTAGTTGAAATATTAATCTTTTGGGCGACCGCCTGAACGGCCTTATACTTACGGCGGCTTCAGGCATGTGCGTCTCTTTAAAGCTGTCAATCTTCAGAGGGCCTTCTTGTTCGCTCTCGCATCTTGACGCCGGGCCTGCTCCGGCGGTCCTCGGCATCCCCAGGGGGTGGTTGCCGGAGGGATCCGTCGGCCGGCGATTTCGGCATCCTGCGCCGGCGGGTCTGCGGGGAGGCTCTCGTAGAGGGCTGAACGGGCGTCCCCTGGAGGGCCTCCGCGCCGCGTCGACACTTCGCCGCCTCGTCGAGCCGTTCGACGAGGGCGCGAGCTAATATAAGGTGGCCCTTACTTATCTATATGCGCGCGTTGTTCCCCGGGAGGTTCCAGCCGCCGCACTGGGGCCACGTCAAGGCCGTCAAGGCTATATTGGACGAGGTCGACGAGCTCGTGATATCGGTGGGGTCGGCCCAGTTCAACTACATACCGAAGGACCCCTTCACGGCCGGCGAGAGGATCTGGATGTTGAGGGAGGGGCTCAGGGAGGGGGGCGTCGACCTCTCGAGGGTGGTGATAATACCTATACCCAACGTGGAGAACAACGTGGAGTGGCTGGGGCGCGTGAGGTCCTACGCGCCTCCCTTCGATGCGGTCTACACCGGCAATCCCTTCGTGGCCATGTTGTTCAGAGACGCGGGCTACGAGGTGCGGCGGCAGCCCATGTTCGACAGGGAGAGGTACACCTCGACGAGGGTCCGCGAGCTCATGCTGGCCGGCGACCCTGGCTGGGAGGAGCTGGTGCCGAGGTCTGTGGCCGAGATAGTCAAGAGGGTCGGCGGCGTTGAGCGGCTGAGGGTAGCCGCGAGGGGGGAGGCGGAGCCGCACATGTGGTGATGAAGGCCTCGGTGGTCCTCCTGCCCCTCCTGGCGGCGCTTGCGCTCGCTACGGCCACGCCCATAGGCCACGTGGTCATCGTCGTCGAGGAGAATAGAGCGTTCGACAACCTCTTCGGCATCTACCCCTTCGGATGCCCGCCGATAGTCAACAACGTCACCCTGTCCGTCATGTGGCCCTACGGCCTATACGACAACTACACCCAGCTGGAGCGCAACTGCGCCGAGATCCCGTGGATATCCGTCCCCAACATCCCGTGGGCGCCCTGGCTGGGCTCGAGCCACCCCTACTACGTCGGGTCGACCGTCGAGGAGAACCCGTCGGAGGGCTGGACGCAATACCACGGCGACTATTGGTTCGGGAAGCCCGTGGGATTCGTGTTCTACTCGGGGCGACAGTCACTGGCGTATCTCTCCTACCAGCAGCTATGGCCCCTCTGGGACCTCGCTGAGGAGTACGTCCTCGCCGACGACTTCTTCTCGCCTGTGCTGGGCCTAACCGAGCCCAACAGAGTGGCCGACCTGATGGGGAGGCCGCCCGGCTTCTACACAGACAGAGCCGTAGCCGCAGTGCCCTTCAACGAGTCCGTCATGTACCAGCTGGAGGAGGCCGGCGTGTCCTGGGGCTACTACGTGTACGGCTACGGGGGAGGCGTGCCCTACCCTCTGACCGCCTTCTCGGGCGCAGAGAAGTACGAGAGCCACTACGGCGACTATCGCGACTTCATGGCGAAGCTCGGCAACTGCTCCATACCGGCGGTATCCTGGGTTATGTTCTTCGGCGGCTCCGACGGCTCCTACGACATGCATCCGCCCCACAACGCCACCGCGGGCGCCCTCGCCGTCTTGAAGCTCGTGGAGGCCGTCGAGCGCAGCCCCTGCTGGAACTCCACAGCTATATTCATAACCTTCGACGAAGGCGGAGGCTTCTACGACCAGGTCGCGCCGCCCGCCGTCGACAGGTTCGGCCTGGGCCAAAGGGTGCCGTTGATAGTGGTCTCGCCGTACGCCAAGGAGGGCTATGTGGACAACAACACGATCAGCGGCTACACGATACTGGCGTTCGTGGACTACAACTGGGGCCTGCCCTACCTCACGCAGGAGGTGGCCAACAGCGACCTGCCCGGCCTGCTGGCCGCCTTCAACTTCTCGGCGCCGCCGAGACCCCCGCTGGACGTCGACAACTGGACGTACCCGTTGCCCCTCCAGTACCCCATACATTACGGCTATATGGCGACAGTCCCCAGATACGCCAGCTACGCCGATGTCTACAAGGCGCCTGGACTGGGCCTCTTGCCCTGGCTGGCGGCGCTCTCCATAGCGGCTTTGGCGGTGGCGGCGGCGCTCCGCAGAAAGGCCGCGCTGTATGCGTCAGCCGGCATATCGGCCGCGTCGACAGCCCTCTCGGCCTATGCACACTACGCGTGGCCCATGTATCAATTCGTCACGCAGTACTACCTAGCGGCATCGGCCCTGGCGCTAGGCGCCGCGGCCCTCTGGATCGCAACAGCCCGGCAGAGGCGGCCAGCTACGTTTAAGCATAAACCTTAAAAAGATATTGTTCTAAAATATATATGAACTTCCAAGAAGCCAATAGAGCCCTCTATAAGGGCTATCTATATTCATTGATTTTGACCATAGCCCTGGTCGTGGCGGTAATCGTTGCTGTGCTTTTAATCCTCATGCCGGTGCATTTCGTAGTTGAGTCTCCGCCGTATCACGTAACGGGGTCTCAGCCGCCTCAGCCGCCACCCGCCGGACAGGAGGAAGCCGCGATCGGTGCGTTTTTCGCGCTTCTGGCGGTCGTTATCGCTGTAGCAATACCGCTCATCGCCGTGTTTTTCCTCTACATCTTCAGGGGGTATAGGGAGCTCCACAGGCTCGGCTTCAAGTGGGCTTGGTGGCTGGCGTGGGGGCCCATCGTGGAGATTGTGCTAGTCTTAGTCGCCGTACCCATCGCCATAATATCCATCCCTTCCGCTGTATATCACGATATGGGCTATCCAGCGGAATACCCCGCCTGGCTGGACATAATCACGGCGGCCGCGCCGTTGCTTGCGTTATTCGTAATAAGTGTAATAATTGGGCTTATTATTGATATTGCTCATATAATATTTCTCTATGATATGCATAAATATACAAAGATTGGATACTTTCAGATCTCATTTATACTGTATATTATAGGTCTCGTCCTCTCGCTCATCATCTTTTCGGTTGCGGCAGGTGTGCTGGCGACCCTCGTGCTGTTCGCAGAATATATCACGGAGATGCTGGCCTACCGGGAAGCCTCTCGGTGGACGCCGCCGGTGGCGCCGAGCCAGTAGCGGCTCCCGCGGCTGGCCGTTTTTCCTGGGCCTCCACCGGCCCGGAACCCCTTCTTCACGGCGGCCAGACCTCCGCGGATTCCCTCACGGCCGCCCTGCCGTCCTCGACCGGCCGCGGGAGGCCTGTTATGGCTACGGGCCGTATGTGGACGGCGCATGTCCGTCTGGGAGGGCGGCGCGGCGGAGCATAATTTATATTGGGGGTGTGTTGGGGCATGAAGGCGGTTACCGTGATCCCGGGGTCCCCGAGTCCCTGAGGCTTAGGGAGGTCCCCAAGCCCTCTCCGGGGCTTGGGCAAGTTCTCCTCAAGCCGCTTAAGGTCGGCGTATGCGGCACTGACAAGGAGATTATAGAGGGGAAGTACGGCAAGGCGCCCGAGGGCAGCGACTACTTGATTCTGGGGCACGAGGCGCTGGCCGAGGTGGCCGAGCTGGGGCCGGGCGTGGACAACGTGTCGGTTGGCGATTTAGTCGTCCCCACGGTCAGGAGGCCTCTGAACTGCGGCTTGCCGGTGGACTACTGCCCCGTGGGGCGGTATCTGGAGCACGGCATATGGGGCCTCCACGGCCACGCGGCCGAGTTCTCCGTGACGGACGCCGCCTATCTCGTCAAGGTGCCTAAGGAGGCGGCGGACGTGGCGGTGCTGACGGAGCCGCTCTCCGTGGTCGAGAAGGGCGTCGAGCTCGGGCTAGGCCTATACCAGTCGAGGCTCGGCAGAAGGCCCGAGACGGCGCTGGTGCTGGGCGCAGGCCCGGTGGGACTTCTGGCGTCCATGGTCTTGAGGCTCGCCGGGCTGTCTGTGGCCGCGGTTGCGACGAGACCTCCCGACAGCTTGAAGGCGAGGCTCGTCAAGGAGCTAGGCGGGACCTACGTGGACGCGGCCCACGAGAAGATCTCGGGGACGTACGATCTGGTCATCGAGGCGACGGGGGCCCCGGCGATGGCGCTGGAGGGCGTGGAGGTGCTCGGCCCCGGCGGGGTCGAGGTGCTCCTGGGGCTCTACCCGCCCGGCGGCCGGCTCGACGACGTGGGCAGACTCCTCACCGAGGCGGTCCTCAACAACAAGCTGGTGGTGGGCTCCGTCAACGCCGGGCTTAAGCACTTCGAGACGGCCTTGAGGCACCTCAGGGAGGCCGACGAGCGCTTCGGCGGCTGGCCCAGGAGGCTGATAACCAAGACGGCCTCTCTGGGGAACTACCAGGAGGCCTACAGCTGGACCCACGACGACGTAAAGACGGTTCTGTCCATAGAGCAGCAAAACGCTTAAAAGCGGATAGCCGGCCGTAGCCCAATGATACCGCCCCAGTTCGACTACGTCCGCGTCTCCTCTATAGATGAGGCCGTCGATATCCTGTCGGAGGACCCCAACGCCAAGGCCCTCGCGGGCGGGCAGAGCTTGATACCGCTCCTCAAGCTACGCGCGGCGGCTCCCAGCAAGCTTGTCGACATCGGGAGGCTCAAGGAGCTCCGCTATGTCAGGCAGGCCGGGGACGGCTTGGCCGTGGGGGCTCTGGCCACGCATGCCGAGCTGGAGAGGTGGCCGGGCCCCTGCGGGGTCCTCCCGGAGGCGGCGAGGCAGATAGGGGATCCCCAGATAAGGTCCATGGGCACCATAGGCGGTAGCCTCGCACACGCGGATCCGGCCGCGGACTGGCCCGCCGTCGTGTTGGCCCTAGGCGCCGTCGTCAAGGCCAGAGGCCCGTCAGGCCTCCGCGAGATACCGGCCGAGGAGTTCTTCCAAGGGCCCTACTCCACGGCGTTGCAGCAAGGCGAATTGATAGTGGAGGTGTCCATACCCCGATGTCCCCCCAGGGCTTCCTACGTCAAGATAGCCAAGACCCACAACGACTTCGCCATAGCCGGCGTCGCCGCGGCCGTCTGGGCCAAAGACGGCGTGGTGGAGGAGGTTAGGCTCGCCGCCACCGGCGTGGGGCTCAAGCCAGTTAGGCTCAGGAAGGCGGAGGAGGCCGTCCGGGGGAGGAAGATCGCCGGGGATCTCCTGGTAGAGGTCGCCGAGGCGGCCTCGAGGGAGGTCGAGCCGGTGTCGGACGTAAGGGCTTCGGCCGAGTACAGAAGGGCCATGGCCGGCGTTGCGGCCAGAAGGGCGTTGAGGAGGGCGTTGGGGCTATGAGGATCAAGGTCAAGGTCAACGGGGTGTGGTACGAGCGCGACGTGGAGCCGCGGAAGCTCCTGGTCCACTTCCTGAGGGATGACTTGGGCATAAAGAGCGTGAGGGTTGGATGCGACACCGGCCACTGCGGCGCGTGCACCGTGCTGCTCGACGGGAGGCCGGTCAAGAGCTGCAACCTGCTCGCCGTGCAGGCCGACGGCTCCGAGATAATAACGGCCGACTACAGCGACGACCTCATGGAGAGGCTCAAGCGGGCCTTCCACGAACGCCACGCGCTCCAATGCGGCTACTGCACATCGGGCATGTTGATGGCCTCCTACGCCCTCCTGAGGGAGAGGCCGAGGCCCACTGAGGAGGAGATACGCGAAGGGATCAGCGGCGTCCTCTGCAGATGCACCGGGTACCAGAACATAGTGGAGGCCGTCAGGTCGGCGGGGCCATGAGGCACGTCGGCAGGCCGCTGGCGAGGCTGGAGGACTACCACCTGCTGTATGGACAGGCCCGCTACGTCGACGACATAGAGCTGCCCGGGATGCTCCACGCGGGCTTCGTCAGGTCGCCCTACGCCCACGCCAGGGTGAGGCGGGTGGACGCGTCCGAGGCGTCCTCGATGCCCGGCGTCGTGGCGGTCTTCACGCCGCAGTCGGGCAAGCCCTTCGACTTCGCGCCCGGCGGCAAGGTCAGATACCAGGGGGAGGCCGTCGCCATGGTTGTGGCCGTGGATAGATACGCCCTCTACGACGCCCTGGAGAGGGTGTACGTGGACTACGAGCCGCTTCCGGCCGTCGTGGACCCGATAAAGGCCATGGAGCCGGGGGCGCCCCTAGTCGACGAGTCTCTGGGCACCAACGTGTCGCATAGGGAGAAATACGCCTCGGGCGACGTCGAGCGGGCCCTCGCATCTTCGGACAGAGTGGTCGAGGAGGAGCTCTCCACGGGCAGAGTGGTGCCCTCGGCCATGGAGCCCCACGGAGTCGTGGCGGCCCACGACGGCAGGACCCTTCTGATATACGACTCGACCCAGAAGCCGCATATGGTCAGGCGCGAGGTGGCCAGAAGCCTCGACATGCCGCTGGCCGCCGTCCGCGTGGTCCAGCCAGACGTCGGCGGCGCCTTCGGCTCCAAGATACAGGTATATCCAGAGGAGGTCAGAGTGGCCGCGGCGGCCATGGCCTTGAGGAGGCCCGTCAAGTGGATAGCCACGAGGAGCGAGGACTTCAAGATGACGACGTACGGCAGGGGGCTTGTGCTTAGGTACAAGGCCGGCTTCACGAGGGACGGCGTGCTCAAGGCCGTGAAGGGGGAGGTCATAGCCGACGCCGGCGCATACGACTGGTTCGGCTTCGATCTGGCCTCCACAGCCGCCACTATGTTGCCGGGAGCCTACAAGGTCGTGGATCTCGACGTAGACGCTGTGTCTGTCTTGACCAACAAGCCGCCGTTGGGGCCCTACAGAGGCGCCGGGCGGCCTGAGGCGACCTTCTTCATAGAGAGGATAATGGACCTGATAGCCGACGAGACGGGGCTCGACCCCGTCGAGGTGAGGAGGAGGAACTTGGTGCCCGCCGGCCCCTACGACAACCCGCTCGGCCTGCATTACGACTTCGGCGAATATCTGGCCGGGCTGGAGAGAGGGGTAGCGGCCACGGGCTACTACGATCTAGTTAGAAAGGCGGAGGCGGCGAAGGCAGAGGGCAGAGTTCTGGGCGTCGGCATGTCGTTCTACATAGAGATTACGACCTACGGACACGAGGTGGCGATAGTCAGGGCCGAGAGGGACGGGAGCTTCACCGTGGCTGTGGGCATCGCGCCCCATGGCCAGGGGGACGCCACAGGCATAGCGCAGCTCGTCGCCGACGAGCTTCAGATACCTATAGAGCGCGTGAGGGTAGTCTGGGGCGATACGGACGTGGTGCCCGACGGCGTGGGCACAGACGGGAGCAGATCCCTCACGGCCGGCGGCTCCGCCGCCGTGCTGGCCGCGAGGCGCCTGTTGGACGAGCTCAGGAAGGCCGCCGAGGAGCTTCTGGGAGGCCCCGCGACCTATTCCGAGGGCGTGTTCAGATCTGGCGACAAGTCCGCGACGGTTGGGGAGATCGTGGAGGCGGTCTATAGGGGCAAGGTCAAGGCCCAGCTGGAGGCCATGGAGGTGTATAGGGCCAGGCCGACGTTTCCCTACGGCGTCGGCGTCGTCGAGGTGGAGCTGGATCCTGAGACCGGCATTGCCAGGCCTCTTCTGTACAGATCCTACGACGACATAGGGGTCGTGGTGAACCCACTGCTGGCGGAGGGCCAGATACATGGAGGGGCGCTTCAAGGGATCTCCCAAGTGCTCTACGAGCAGGTCGTCTACGATCAAGACGGCAGTCTGGCCACTCCCAACTTCGCGTTCTACCACGTGCCCAAGGCTGTCGAGGCCCCGAGATACGAAACGCGCTTCGCCGAGACGCCCCACAGATCGGACCACCCGACGGGCACCAAGGGCGTAGGCGAGGCGCCTACAGTCGCCTCGGTAGCCGCGACGATAAGAGCGCTGGAGGATGCCATAAGGAGGGCCGCCGGAAGGCGGGTGAGGCTGAGGTCGACGCCGGTGACGCCCGAGGAGATATACCGTTTGATCCACGGCGGCGCGTAGCCGCGCCGGCCGCGGGCCCCAGGCGCCGCAGACACGGAGGACCGCGGCGGGCCTATTTCCTCCATGTCTGCCGGCGGGGCTCCGCGGGGAGGCTCAGCGCGCCGCTCTGCGGGGCTCCAGCGCCCCCATCAGGAGGCCCCCGATTATGCCTCCCAGGTGGGCGACGTAGTTCGCGTTGGGCAGTATCGAGGAGGCGAGGAATGCCGCGGCCAGAAACGCCAGCCCCACCCAGCTGATCTCGCGCGTGGTCGCCATCCCTCTGGCTATATAGAAGGCGAGGATGCCGAAGATGCCGCCCGAGGCGCCCGCCGACATCGTATACGGCGGATATAGGAGAACCGTCAAGACGTTGCCCAAGACGCCCGACGCGAGGAAGACCGCGTATTCGTAGTTGCCGGCCTCGTTGCCGAAGATAGTATATATGGCGTAGAGCGACACGGCGTTCAGAAAGAAGTCGATGAAAGACGGCGTGACGAACATGCCGGTCACCAGCTCGTAGTAGTAGCCGGAGAGCACCGCCCTGTTGTAGAGGACTAGGTACGGGAGCAACGTCGGGTCTGTCGCGTAGACGGCGAGGCCGACGGCGTAGCCGAGGGCGGTCAGGGCCAATATGCCGAGGGTGGCCCTCATCTGCCGGCGCCCACCTCGCGCCTCAAGATGTACCAAGTCCCCAGGGCCTTCGCTATGAGCCTTCCCGAGGCGTCCCTCACCTCGCCCTCGGCCGCGACGAGTCTCCCGCCCCTCCTAACCACCTGTCCGCAGACCTTGTAGGGCCCCTCCCTCCCGACCTCCAGGAAGTTGACCTTGAGCTCCACCGTGACCTGATCTGCTCCGTCGTTGACCGTGAGGACGGCCATGCCGAGAGTCTCGTCGAGCACGGCCGCTATAACGCCGCCGTGGAGCACCCCGCCCAGCCTCTGGACGTTCCTGCCGTGGCCGAACTCGGCGCAGGCCCTGCCCTGCGACACCTCGGTTATTCTATACCCGATGAACGCCATCAGGGGCTCCGACTCCCAGATGACAGAGTTGGCCTTCTCGACGTCCAGCGGATACATTGCCGGAGAAGACGCGCCTCTTAAATAGCTATATCTCGAAGACGGCGCCGGCTCCCCCCGCCTTAGCCGCTCCGGGCAAAGCCGCCTGCAACGCGGCTATCCCGGACACGCCGGTGCAGTGGGTGCCTACGACCAGGCCGGGGCCTCTGGCCTTGAGGTACTCCGCGGCCTCCCTCACCCTGGCCTCGGGCAGCCCCATGAAGTGGAGCCCGCCGATAACTGCGTGGAGCCTGTTGGCGCCCGTTACCCTCAAGCCGTACTCCACTATGTTCTCCACCCCGGCGTGGCCGCAACCGGTGAGGGCGACGAGCCCCTTGGGGTGCCTTATGTAGAGAGCCATGTCGTCGGGCACGAGATCCGAGACGGCCCCGGTGTGCGAAGGCCCCCACCTCCTCGGTATTTCGCCCGAGGCCCATACACCTTCGGCGATTTTGTAGGGCTCCCTCACCAAGACCAGCTTCGCGCCCTTGGACTCTAGGAAGGCGCGGGTGAAGTCCACCCCTATCTCCACCTCCCCCCTTTCGTCCTTTGCGTAGGACTTCGCGAAGAGGTTCTCGTGGGCTATGACGGTCAGCGGCCTGGATCTCGCGTCGAGGAGCTTCCTGACTCCTCCGGTGTGGTCTATATGCCTGTGGCTGAGCACCAAGACGTCGGGATCGTCGGGAGATATGCCGAAAGTCCTCATGTTGTTGAGCAAGGCGGTTCCCGAGAGCCCGGTGTCGTAGAGTATCCTCCAGTCGTAGACGTAGGCCGAGAAGCCCCACTCGCCGAGGAGTCTCAGCCTGAGGGAAGAGGGCTGGGTTAGGTAGTTGTCCACCAGTATCGCTATCCTCATATCCTTACCGTCGCCGGAGTTTATATAGTTTTACAGCCGATCTCCACATGGGCCTTCGCCGCGGCGAGCTCCACCGCCTTGCGGTCTGCCTTCAGCCACCGCGCCAGTTCGTCGGCCAGCGCCGGGTCGACGCAACGGCCGGCCCTCTGGAACTCCCTCATCAGCCTGTACACCTTGTCCCTCCTGGCCTGCGCCGCTATCACGGCCTCCTCGAGGGACAGGCTGGCGAACTTCACGGCGAGCACGATCTCTATTATCTTGTTGAGCCTGTCGGGGACCCCTACCGTGGAGCCCCTCAGCTCTATCCGGCAGCGCCTGCCGTCGGGCACGCCTATCTCCGCGGCTATACGCGCCGTGGCGCCCTTGTAGATACGCTCCTTATCCACGACGCCGCCCACGACGATCTCGTCGGCGCCTCTCAAGAGCGCCTCGTCGGCGACGCAGGGGCCCTCGGGGTCCAGCACCAAGCCGTCCTGCGGAGGCGGGCCGCCGGTTATCGCCACGGCGTGCCTCATGCCCCTCATGGCTCTGCCGAACCTCTCGAGGAACTCGGCCGGCGCCCGCGTCAAGACCAGGTTGCCGTCCCACAGCTCCCTCCTCACCGAGGCGATCGCGGCGGCTATCTGCTCCACGAGCTCGTTCTTCTCGGAGTCCGTGTGTATGCTCCAGAGGCCTAGATCTATATAGATCTTGGGGAACTCGGGCGGCTTGAGCTCGACATGTACGGGCTCTGGACACGGCAGGCCGGACCCCACGAGGGCCACGCCGTCGGGGAACTTGCAGAGCTTGTAGCGTCCCAGAAGCAGCCCGACGGCGGCGCATTGCTCCGGCTGGTGTCCGCATTTGAACCTACGCGGGTAGGCGAGCCGCTGGACGCCCATGCGCTCCAGCTCTCTGCGTAGCATATCGCCGAGTACGCCCACGGCCATCCCGACGCGTTAATAAATCATCTCTGGGGCGAGGCGCCGACTCCTCTTGAGGAGGTCGCCACGACCCAGCCTGGGCCCCTCTTCGCCGCTGTGAAAATTTATTAATGAGAATTCCATAAGTTATATGTCTCTGACGGAGAAACTTAGGCGTTCTGTCGACGACGTGTGGAGCGCCATATTGGGCCATCCCTTCGTGCTGAGCATATACAGGGGAGATCTCCCTCTGGAGAGGTTCAGATATTACGTCCTGCAGGACTACAGCTATCTCGTCGGCTTCGCTCGAGCCCTTGCGCTGGCCGCGGCGAGGGCTCCCGACGCGGAGTCCATGAGGACCATGTTGGAGCTCGCATACGGCGAGCTCACGGGCGAGATGGCGAACTACGAGAAGCTGCTGGGAGAGCTGGGGCTCTCCATGTCAGACGCCGTGAGGACGACCCCCAACCCCACCAACGTCGGGTATATGTCCTACTTATCCTCGACGTGTTCTCTGGGCACCTTCGGCCAATGCCTCGCGGCGCTTCTCCCGTGTTTCTGGACCTATCTAGACGTAGCAGAGAGCCACAGGGGATTGCTGGAGGGCAACCCGATCCCCGTCTACAGAAGATGGGCCTCCGTCTATCTGTCCAAGGAATATAGGGCCCTGGTGGAAATGCTGAGGGCCCTCCTCGACCGCCTGGCGCCGCCGTTCGAGGAGGTCTCCGGGCCGTTTAGGACAGCCGCGCTCTACGAGCTGGCGTTCTGGGAGGCGGCCTACAGGGGGGAGACATGGCCGGCGTGATAGCTAGGCTCAGGGCCGAGATCGCCGGGCTGAACGAGAGGGTATTCGCGTCGCCCGTCCTGAGGAATCCCGATCTGGACTCGGTCAAGAGGTTTATCGCTAACCAGCTCTACATCGTCCCCCACGACCTCAAGGCGCTCTCGGCGGCGATGGCCAAAGCCAGATCCGACGACGAGATCTCCTTCGTCAAGTCGCTCGTCGACGGCGATTACGCGGCCGCCAAGGCCCTCGCCGAGATGGCGAAGGAGTTGGGTGTATCCTTCAGATGGGAGGCGCTCGACCCCTACGCCGTCGCCTATACGCACTTCCTCTCGTGGCTCGCCCTGAACGGCACGATGGGCGATCTCGCCGTCGCCATGACGGTAAATCTGCCGGTCTGGGGCGAGGCGTGCGCCCGGCTCTCCACATGGCTGAAGGCCAATGGGTTCAGGTCGACTGGGTTTCTGGACCTCTTCTCCGGGCCCTACGACGAGATGGAAAAAGCGGCGGAGTCCATAGCGGAGAGGTATTACGATTATCCGCGGTATCTATTCATCGCGCGGGCCATACAGTCCTACGAATGCTCCTTCTGGTTCTCGATATCCGGCTCCAACCCCGGCGAATGCGGGCGCGCGGTCGCCTAGCCGTCCCCAAGAGGCCTCGGCCGCCGGCGCTAACGGCCCCCATATAGATATGAGGAGGCTCTCCGCAAGGCCGTCCTGCGGAGAGGTCGGGCCTTAAGACGCTATGTCAAGATCTCGGGCCTAGAGGTCGTTGTAGGGGCGATCTGGGGCTGGGCGTCTTGCCCCTGGGTCAAGGGCTATCGGCGGATTCTCGGCTCCGCCGGCTCGTCGGCCCTCTGTCGGTCGGCACTAGGATACGTTCAGCGGCTCTGGGCCTCCAGGAGATAGTAGTGTATCGTGCTCAAGCCCAGCTTGCCCGTGGCCCTGCGCCACAGCGTATAGAGGAGCGCCGCAACCGAGAGCGCAATCCCGGCGTAGATAGCCTCGGCGTATTGGGCCTTGCCTAGGGCGGTCAGATAGAGGGTGTATCCAAATATCGCCGTGCCGACTGCGGGCGCGGCTATCCCCACGAGAAACGCCCTCAGCCGGCCCGTCTTGGCCGGAGATCTGCGCAGATAGGGGTACAGAGCCACCTCCGGAAGTATGTGGTGCGCATACCACAAGATGGTGGCGGCCGTGGAGGTCAGAAGCCATGCCACCTCGGCGGAGGCGGGGCTTACGCCCAGCCGCCCGAATGCCGCCGTGGCTGTCGCCAGCGCCGCCGCCGACGAGACCGCGAGGTTGAACAACGCGGCGTTCCTCGGCACACCGCCTCTGTCGAGGGCCTTTAGCCGCTTGCTCTCGATAAAGCCGTCTCTGGCCATGGCCCAGAGCAACCTCGCGTGGGAGCCGGCGGGGCCTCCGTAGGCCAGAGCCGCCGGCGCGATGAACAACGGATATGCGGCGAGCAGCCACGCGGGGAGGTAGCTGGACCAAGCGTCCACGTAGGGCATGGCCGACTCGGCCAGGGCCCCGATGCGGTCTGGCGGCGCCGCGGCCACCACAGCGTATGCGGACAACGCGTAGAGCGCCGCCGAGGCGGACAACGCGATGATTATTCCGCGCCAGACGTCCCTCGCCGGGCTTTCTGCCTCCTCGCTGTAGAAGAGCGGCGTCCCGTAGCCCACATACATCCAGAAACCCTGCACGGCAGTCGCCGTGGCTATGCCTCCCCAGTCCATCGGCGCCAGAGGCGTCCAGGATCTATACGGCGAGACGGCCACGACGTATATATCGAGCGCCAGAGTGATTGATGTCGTGAACGCGAGGGCCGGCGCCAGCACGCCTCCGACGTAGCGGCGGGGCGGCGAGAAGGCGCCTACATACGATATGAGGAGGACGCCGACCACCGCGGCGGCCCAGGCGGGGAGGCTGCCCGTAATGCCGTAGACCACCCATCCGGCTTGTAGCGCGTTTTGAGTCTCCCACGCCACGTAGTAGAGGTAGTTGGCAACCGCGGTGTATTTCCCGGCCACAGGCCCCAGCCCCAGCTCGGCCAGCCCGTAGTAGCCGCCGGCGAACCGCGCCAGTCTGCTGTATTCGAGTATCGGCACGGCGGAAAGCATCACCGCGGCGTAGCCCAGCACCGCGGGCCATATCGCCGATTCGCCCGCGTATTTAACCAGAGGCGCCACGCCGATGGGGGCGCCGACCGGCAGAATCCCGGCGAGTCCCAACGCCGCGAGATCCCGTAGCCTCAGCCGTCTCTGCACCCCATAATGGAATCCCTATGTAATATTCTCTTGCCCTTCTTAAATCGAGGGCCGCGTATTTATATGAGGGTCGTGAGGATCAGATTCAGGCTGTACTCAAAGTCCAGGGGCGGCCGTAGCTATCCCTATATAGCGGGGTCCCTCACCCTCGGCGGCTGGGCGCTCTCCGACGAGGAGAGGAGGGAAATCTTGCGTAGAGGCGAGGTGGAGAAGGAGTTTGTGATCTTGACGAGGGAGGAATACGAGGAGCTTGCGGATCTGCCCTACGAGGTATACACTATTTAATAGGGCTATTTTCCGTTAATGAAGGTCTACACGAAGGAGCTCCAGGTCAAGACCTCCTCGCGGAGGGCTCTCGTCAACATAACGGGCGAGGTGGAGTCCGCCGTCGCCGAGTCCGGCGTGTCGGAAGGCATAGCGCTGGTGTTTCTCACCCACGCCACGGCTGCCCTATTCGCCAACGAGGACGAGCCGAGGATACGTAGGGACTACGAGGCTCTCTTCGAGAGGCTGGCGCCGGCCTCGGGCAAATACGAACACAACGCGATTGACGACAACGCGGATGCCCACCTCCTCTCGGCGCTGTTCAAGCAGTTCTACGTCTTCCCGGTAAAGGCCGGCAAGGTGGTCAGAGGCACCTGGCAAGAGTTGTTCTTGGCCGAGTTCGACGGGCCGAGGATCCGGCGTGTGGTGGTGGTCGTCGTGGGCCAATGAGGGTCGTCTGCGCGCGTTGCGGCTACGAGAGGGCTGGGGACGAGCTCCGCTGCCCCAAGTGCGGAGGCCCCTTTACCGTAATCGTCGACTTCCAGTATAGGGAGAAGGTAAGGGAGAACTTCCCCTACATAAGGCGCTGGATCTCTCTGGGGGAGGGCAACACGCCTCTGGTGGAAGTCGAGGGGGTTAAGTTCAAGCTGGAGTTCCTGAACCCCACGGGGAGCTTCAAGGACAGGGGGTCGGCCGTCCTGATATCGGCCCTTGCCGAAAGAGGCGTGAAGAAGATATCCGAGGATTCGTCGGGAAACGCCGGGGCGTCCATAGCCGCCTACGGAGCTCTCGCCGGCATGGACGTGGAGATATATGTGCCCGAGACGGCGCGCGGCGGCAAGCTGAGGCAGATAGAGGCCTACGGGGCCAGGGTGGTGAGGGTGTCCGGCTCCCGCGACGACGTGGCGAAGTCCGCCGAGAGGTCGGGCGCCTACTACGCGTCCCACGTCTGGCGGCCCGAGTTCAGAGACGGGATAAGGACGCTTGCCTACGAGCTGGTGAGGGATCTGGGGAAGGCGCCGGCCGAGGTGTACCTCCCCACCTCCGCGGGCACGCTCCTTCTCGGGGTTTACGCAGGCTTCAAGCACCTCCTCGACTCGGGCGTTGTGGACAGGATGCCTACGCTTGTGGCGGTCCAGACCGAGCAGGTGAGGCCCCTCTGCGCTGCGGTAAAGGGCGAGGAGTACAAGCCGCCCGGTAAAGTGACGTCGATCGCCGACGCTCTGGTGTCGACCAACCCGCCCCTATTGCCGGAGATGGCCGAGGTCGTGCGGATGCACGGCGACTGCGTCTGGGTGACCGACGGCGAGATAGAGCGCGCCTGGCGTTGGCTGGCAAGGAGGGGGCTTCTCGCAGAGCCGTCCTCGGCCGCCGCGCTGGCCGGCTACTGGAAAAGAGGAGGCGGAGAGGACTCCGTGGTGGTGCTGACAGGTAGCGGACTGAAGGTGCTATGAGCTGGGGCACCTCCATCTCGGTGGCCTCTGAGAGCTTCCAGGCCACCTATCTGGGCCTAAAGATCCACGAGATGGGCGGAAGCGCCGGCGACGTCGCCGTCGCGGTTTCGCTCGCCCTTTCCTACCTCCTGCCCCACCTCAACGGCGTCGGCGGCGACTTCCTCGCGCTCTACGAGAAAGGGGGTTCGGTAAAGGCCGTCCTCGGCCTCGGCTGGGCGCCGGGCGGCATATCGGGAAGGCCCCCCGAGTCGGGCCTCCGCTCGGCAGTTGTGCCGGGCTTCGGTCGGGGCCTCTGGGAGCTACATAGGGCGTTGGGCTCCATGGAGTGGAGTAAGCTGGTCGGCTACGTCGTGGACTTCCTGGAGAGGCGCGCCGTGGTGCACCCCTCGCTGGCGGAGGCCCTGTCTAGGTCGAGGCTCGAGGGGCCGGGGGCGGCTCTCTACGCCTCGATACCCCGCGAGCCGGGGGCTCCCTACAGGGTCGAGCCGCTCCTCGCGCTTTACCGGATCTACGGCGAGCACGGGCCGGACGGGCTGTACGAGGCCCTTGCCGGCTCGCTTTCCGGCGGCTACTTTTCCCGCGACGACATCCTCCAGTATAGAGCCGAGGTAAGGGACCCCGTATCGATGGAGTACCGCGGGTGGACGCTGTACGAGGCGCCGCCGCCTTCTCTCGGCTTCTCGGTTCTCCTAACCCTCAAGCTAGCCGGGGAGGGGCTTCCGCGGGAGCCCTTCTCCTACGGGCGCATAAGGGCCGTGGTAAGGGCGGCCAGAAAGGCGCATTGGGCGCGGGACAGATATCTCGGCGACGGGCCCGTGCCCGTAGAGGATCTGTTGCTGGGGCGCGTGGAGCTCGGCGAGTCTGAGTCGCCTACGCCCACCGGAGACACCACCTACTTCGCCGTGGCCGACAGGGAGGTAGTCATCTCGGCGATCCAGAGCATATACCACTCGTTCGGCTCTCGCTACGTGGAGGGGAGGTGGGGCGTCGTCCTCAACAACCGCGCGTTCGACTTCACCCAGGGGCCGAACGCCCCGGCCCCGAGGAAAAGGCCGGCCCACACGCTCTCCGCCGTCATAGCGGTAAGGGGCGACTTGACGGCGGCGCTCGGATCTAGCGCCGGACACTACAGGCCGGTCATCTACGCCCAGATGGTCCAGAACCTGGTGGACTACTCCATGGACATACGGAGAGTCGTCTGGGCGCCTAGATTCATCTGGGTCGGCGGATGGAAAGCGGAGGCGGAAAGGGGCTACGAGGCCGGCCCAGACGTCGACTTCGTGGAATATCCGTCGAGGCTCGGCGTGGCGGCTCTGGCCTATAGACGCGGGGGTTCCCTCGCCGCTGTGGCCGACATACGGGGAGACGGGGCGGCCGCCTCGGTTTAGTACTGAGGGATATCAGGTTTGGGGCGGGACGAGGCCGCCGCCATCGCCGGGAACACGGTCGCCCCATCGGCCTGTTCGGAGAGCCCGCATATGCGGTCGCCGGAGGCGAAGCCGCCGTGGCGGTAGAGGACCGATGGAAGCCCTGGGCCCTCCTCGACGCGAGATCCGGCCCTCACCGAGCCGCCTTGGGCGGGCATCAAGCCCTCCCCAGCCTCAGCCACACTCGGACAGCCGAGGGCCTGCGTTGCTCCGCGACCGCCTTTCGGGGCTCCTGGGGCGATGCCTTGACGTCAAAATCCCCGGCGCTTTGAGCAACTGCCCTATCTGGGGGTCCAGCGGCGTTAAAAACACATGGAGACGTACCCCGAGTTGATGTAGTGGGCTATGCGCTCGCCTGCGGGCATCAGCTTGACCACCTTGGAGAGCTCCTCCTCTATACCTCTGGGCCTTCGCGTAGTTCACGCAGGCCTAGTCGACTGCGCCGGCCGACTTAAGCGCCTTGAAGGCCTGCCTTAAGGGCTCGGGGAGGCGCAGAAGCCTCTCTTGGCTGGGGCTGAAGAACACGATCTTCAAGTTCTCGTACCTCCTGGCGTCTAGAGACCTCGCGGCGAGGGTTAGCGCCAAGTCCATCTTCTCGTCGCCGCTCATTATCACGATAGGACCTTCGCGGCGCTATGCACGCTGTATATTAGAAGAAGGAGTCGAGAGACGACGTCTTGGCCCTGCTCAACGCGCGCCGTAGGCGCTCCAGCCCCTTCTCCACGCGGTCTCTGCTGAAGTCGTGCTCCTCCACCAATATCTCGAGGACCTTCGCCTCGTCGGGCTCTCTGAACTCCACCCTATATTGATCTGTGGCGGGCGGGTTGAGGAAAATCCGCTTGATCTCTAGGGGGTCGGCGGGCCATTGGACGCCCTTTAGGACGGTCTTGAGGGCGTTTTCCAACGAGCCATGTTCCAGAATTATCTTGAGGGCCCTCTGGGGGCCTATCCCGGGCACTCCGTCGGGGTTGTAGTCGGTGCCGAGGAGGATGGCTATGTCGACCAGTTGCTCTCTGGATTTGAGCTTGAGGGCCCTCAAGACCTTGTCCAGCTCTATGACCTCCGGCGGAACTTCGACGTACTCCTCGCCGACCTTCCTCCTGGAGGACACGGCGAGGTTTCTGACCAGCCTCGGCGCCCCGAACAACAACGAGTCGTAGTCCTGGCTCCCGGCGCCCCAGACGGAGCCCTTGGCCGCCATATACGCCGCCTGCGCCTCGCCCTCGCTCGGCGCCTGCACCCACGGTATGCCCATCGCCGACAGAAGGGCCTTGGCGTCCTCGGCCATCCGGTCCGCCACGTAGATGACCCTCTTGGCGTACTTGGCCACATCCTCGGCCCTCCCCTCCGCCGCCGCCCTCTCCATCTGCTCCCTTGCCTTCTCCTTGGCCGCCCTCCTGGCCTCTATCTCGGCCCTCTTGAGCTCCGGCGGCTTCCCGTCGAAGACGTAGACAGGCCTTATCCCCGCCTCCACTAGGTTTATAGTCCTATAGAAAAGCCCGTTGAGGTGGCTGGTGACTCTGCCCCTCCCGTCCATGAGGGGGGTGCCGTCCGGCTGCCTTATGGAGGCGAGGAATTGATATAGGGCGTTGTAGGCGTCGAGGGCCACCGTCCGCCCCGCCAGCTGCTCCAGCTTCACCTCGCGCCTGGCCTCGGGCGGTATGAGCTTCCCCAGCTCTGTAACTCCCACGCCACTTATGCCGCACTATATTAATATTGGTCCCCCGCCCGCCGCGCTCCGCGGAGGCCGACGGGGCCGGGCCTCCGCCGCTGGCTAGGCCTAATGCCTCTTGACGACTTGATAGATCTCCTTGCCGCCCTTCACGAGCTTCCTCACGTGTATCCTCCCGTAGAGCTCCAGGACCATGAGCGCCTTTCTGATCTCGGCCTCCGTTATGTCGGGCCTCGCCCTCCTGAGGAACTCCTGTATCTCCTCCGAGGTCATCACCTCCTGTCTCTTCAGCTTGTAGATGGTCTCTATGACGTCGTTCACCAGGTCCACAGTTATGTTCTTCATAGATAGAGCGGAGGCGTCGCCTTCGCCTTGGCGGGAGGCTGCAGCTGCCTCGCCTTCTCCAGCCAGCCCTCGTAGAACTTCAACATGTCCGGAGTTATTGAGGGCTTCACCTTCGCCAGGGCGGCCTCGAAGTGCCTCATGGCCACCTCCTTAGCGTTTATATCTTCCCGCAACGCCATGAAGGTGGCCTCCCTCACGACCAGCTCTATGTCGGCGCCGGAGTAGCCCTCGGCCCTCCTGGCCAGCTCCTCCAGGTCGACGTCTTTGGCTAGAGGCACGTTGCGCGTATGTATCAGGAAGATGTCGAGCCTCGCCTTGAAGTCGGGCGGAGGCACGTAGATTATGCGGTCGAACCTCCCCGGCCTGAGGAGCGCCGGATCCACCAGATCGGGGCGGTTGGTCGCCCCTATCACCACCACGTTCTCGAGGGTCCTTATGCCGTCGATCTCCGCCAGCAGCTGGGCCACCACGCGCTCGCTGACGAAGGCGTCGGCGCCCAGGCCCCTCGCGGAGGCCAGTGCGTCTATCTCGTCGATAAAGACGACGCAGGGAGCGGCCATCCTGGCCTTCTGGAAGATCTCCCTGATCATCTTCTCCGACTCGCCGACCCACTTGGAGAATATCTCAGGCCCTCTGACGGCTATGAAGTTGGCGCCCGACTCGGTCGCCACAGCCTTGGCCAGGAGGGTCTTCCCCGTGCCGGGAGGCCCGAAGAGGAGGATGCCCTTAGGAGGCCTCAAGCCGAATTTCTTGAACGTCTGGGGGTACTTGAGAGGCCACTCCACCGCCTCCCTCAGCTCCTGCTTCACCTCCACCAGCCCCCCTACATCCTTCCACCGCACCTTGGGCACCTCTATGTGTATCTCGCGGAGGGCGGAAGGCACGATCTCCTTCATGGCGTCCATGAAGTCCTGCATGGAGACCTTTATCCGCTCGAGGGACTCGGCGGGTATCGTCGGCTGGTTTAAATCCACCACGCCGCCCTGTATCGCCCTCCTCAAAGCCCTTATGGCGGCCTCCTTGGCCAAGGCCGCTATGTCGGCCCCCGTATAGCCGTGGGTCATCTCGGCCAGCTTCCTCAGATCCACGTCGGGGCTCAACGGCATGTTGCGGGTATGTATCTGGAGTATCTCGAGGCGGCCCTTGAAGTCGGGCGGACTTATCCATATCTCTCTGTCGAATCTTCCCGGCCTCCTCAGGGCGGGGTCCACGGCGTCGGGGCGGTTCGTGGCGCCTATCACCACTATCTGCCCCCTCTCCTGCAGCCCGTCCATGAGGGTGAGGAGCTGCGCCACAACCCTCTTCTCCACCTCGCCCGTGACCTCCTCCCTCTTGGGCGCTATGGCGTCTATCTCGTCGATGAAGACTATGGCCGGGGCGTTCTTCTTCGCCTCGTCGAATATCTCCCTCAGCTTCGCCTCCGACTCGCCGTAGTACTTCGACATGATCTCAGGCCCGTTTATGGCGATGAAGTAGGCGTTGGCCTCGTTGGCCACCGCCTTGGCCAGGAGGGTCTTCCCCGTGCCGGGAGGCCCGAAGAGGAGGATGCCCTTAGGGGGCTCTATGCCCAGATGCTTGAACAGCTCCGGATGGCGCAGAGGAAGCTCCACAAGCTCCCTAATCTTCTGCTTAGCCTCCTCCAAATCCCCAATATCCTCCCAAGTGACCCTCGGTATGGCCAGCTCGGCCTCCTTGACCGGCTCCTCCCTGACGGTTACCTCCGTGTCCACCGAGACGTAGGCCGCGGGACCTGGCTGTACCTGCACCACGACGAACCTTATGGATCCTCCGTAGAACGGCACGTCGATGGCCTGGCCCCGCGTGACGGGCTTGCCCAGAAGGATCTGCTTCTTGAGGTATTCGGGGTCTACCCTCACCGGCTCTGTGGGGGCCAGCACGACCCTCTGGGCGGGCCTCAGGGAGATCTTCCTCACCTTGACGGTATCGCCGATGC